>MDSZ01198232.1_pt1 | contig 18423 bp, 19 predicted proteins | sample 811201 | NCBI WGS metagenome assembly MDSZ01 (sample SAMN05326647, study PRJNA326480) | marine metagenome | isolation source: seawater | place: Indian Ocean: North | collected 2010
CAGCATCGACCTGATGCCGCTCTCCACAGACCCTATGCAGAATCGCAACAGCACGTTGTCAACAGATCCGGCGACCTACTGGCGCGGAACGATCCCGCAAGTTGTGGTGATCGGTCCGGACGGAAGGGTTGTATTTGATCAAGACGGGCAAGTGCCACTTCAACAGATCAATGAAGCCATCAGCGCAGCCACAGGGCTCGACGCTCCAGACCTAAGCGCCATCGATCCCGGCGGCAGTTTCAACGAGGTGAACATCGAAGTCACCCCAGGCTGAGTCGTATCACGACAAGCCGCCTACGCTGCCGCGAGTTTGTCCACCGACCACGTGTTTCTGCCCCTCGCTTCGCTTGCCCTCGGCCTCGGCGTGAGCTGGCTGGAACTCCGTCATCGACTTCGACCGTCATCCCCTCTGGAACTGAGGGGAGCCAACTGGATGGTGGAACAACAGGGATCAACCCTCCGGGTGGAGGGTGTCCTAGAGATTGCCAATCCGCACCGTCGGATGGAAATTTTTGTTCCTGAGCTCACAGTGAAGCCCGTGCTTTTGGGGTTGGCCGATCCGTCTCACCTAACGGTGACGACGCAAGTCCGCAGTGCTCACCCCGATGAGCCAGCAAGGAACGATGGCTACTGGGCCGCGTACATCGTGAAAGGTCACAAGAGCACCCAGGCCAACGTCACCATCACGATCGAAGCGAAGGCTGGTCAAAATCCAGCTCAGGTGGTCGATACCCTCTGGGTGGATGTTGATTGGATCAATTACGGACCTTTCGGACGTCTCCAACGTCGACAAGGCGTCCTGGTTCCCCTCACGAAACCAACTCCCTTACCAAGCAATCAAGCCAACTTCCGCACGGGTGATGGCTGTGCGGTTCTACCGCTGAAAACCCACCTGCTCGGCACCCTGGATGATCCGATCGAGGTCATGCGCACCTACGCCGGTCATCTGGTTCAACCCGGAGATGTGTTGACGATCGGTGAGACACCAATTGCCGTCATCCAAAACCGGTACCGCCATCCCAGCGAAGTGAAACCGGGATTCGTTGCACGCCTGGCCTGCCGTGTCTTCCATCCCACCAGCAGTCTGGCCACTGCTTGTGGCATGCAAACCCTGATCGACCTCGTGGGTCCAACACGCGTGCTTTGCGCCTGGCTGGGGGGGCTAATACTCAAACTGATCGGGATTCGTGGAGGGTTTTATCGCTTGGCGGGCGAGCAAGCTCGATTAATTGACGACATCACTGGAACCACACCTCCCTATGACCAGACCATTGTTCTGGGACCAGAACAGCCCGCCGCGCTCTGTCAACGCGCTGCTGAATCCCTTGGTGTGGCCGTCGCAATCGTGGATGTGAATGACCTTGGCCGCGTCAAGGTGCTCGCATCCAGCGTTGGCTGTGATGAAAACCTGCTTGAACGCGCCCTTCGACCCAACCCAGCCGGCAATGCCAACGAGCGCACGCCTTTGGTCTTGGTGCGCCCAACCCACTGAGAAGCGATAGAATTGAGGTTGTGTAGTGAGGATCAGCAGAGATGGCTGACGACCTCCTCAACCCACTCAGGATTGAGCCCCTTAATCCACAACATCTCACCAAGTTGGATAGTCGAGTGGCCTCCACTGAGCTACTCGGCCTACAGGCCTCGTTAATCGGGGATTGGCTGGCACAACTCGAACAGCGCTTTCCGGATCTACTGCCATCGAGATCCCCGCGATGTTTGGTTGCTCTCGATGATCAGCAACCGGTTTCCGCGCTGGTGGTTCGTCCCTACAACCGACGGGGCAGTTGCTGGAGTTTGGAACGCCCTCAACCCCTGAACGCCCAATCAACCCATAGCGCTGGCCGCATCGAACGCGCCCTACTGCAACAGGGTCTTCAGTTGGGGAGTCCCCACGTGTGCAGCTGGGTTGCTCGCTGTCCTGCAGCCGATACCCATGCCGTGTCCCAGCTCAGAGAGCTTGGTTTTCAGCCTTTAAGGCCCTATCAACTGTGGACTCCTCCAGCATCGACGACTCCCGATTTAGCCGGACAGACCTTCGCTGGAGGACTGCACTGGGAATCGATCAACCGCCGGACTGCCCAGCTGCTTTGGCCAATTGAACAAGGTGGCAGTTTCAGTCACCTTCGTCAGATCACTGACCGCCATTGGCTCGATCTGCTGGACCGCCGAGGACCAGGATGCGGCGTACTGATGGCAAAAGATGCTGTTCTGGCCGGGTTAGTTCGCAGCCAAAGCAGCTCACATCAGCGTCTGCTCGAGATTCTGCGGGACGTCGCTTGGGATGACCGTTTGAATGACGGGTTGCCAGTTGTTCTGAACAACGTGCTTCAGAACGCCAAACCCGACGGGCTCATCACTGCGCTGGATGATCCACCGCTGCACGCGATTCTTCAACAACAGGGTTGGAGCCAAGGCGAAGAGCAGCTTCTAATGGGCAGGAACATGTGGCGCCGCCAGCCCACACCACGCCAAATCGGCTTGAGTCGCCCAATCGACGACATGCTCGGCAGGCTGCGCCCTCAACAAACGCCGGTGCCAACACCAAGCCTCGGTCGGCGCTGACGTGGGCCAAGCGCCCACACCCTGTTCAGTCCTCAGCCTTGATGTGGGACGACGACGGATCGGACTAGCTGGCTGCGATGCACTCGGCATCACCGTCCGTCCCCTAACAGCGCTTCAGAGGGGGAGATTCGATGCTGACCTCACCACCCTGCGCGAGCTCTGCAGAACTCGCTCCGTGGTCGGACTCGTCGTTGGTGTGCCTCTGGATGACCACGGTGAACCCACAGCGCAAGCCGTCCATTGCCAGCGCTACGGGCAGCGCTTAAGCCATGCACTCAACCTGCCTGTCGCCTGGGTGAATGAACACAGCAGCAGCTGGGCGGCAGCAGAGCGCCATGGCCTTGCCGGCGACCGCACCGGACGGCTGGACAGCGCCGCTGCCGCCCTGTTGCTTGAACAATGGCTGCGTGATGGACCGGATCTCAAACCGGTCCATCACAACAGCATGGAGACGAGCGCGTCCGACGGCCATGCATGATCCTTGGATCAGCATCCCCATGTCGACAAAAGCCGATGCGCGATCCAGGGCCGAGCGGAAGTGGTGACGTCCCCACAGTGTTGGTACGCGGAAGCGAAGGCCAGGATTTGCTGTGCTTCCTAGAACAACTCATCCCTCTGGATGGCCAGGATTACGCCCTGCTCACTCCAGTGGATACTCCGGTGTCGTTGTTTCGCCTCAAAGAGGAAGGCGACCCCGAACCGATCACGACAATTACAAGCAGCGAACCAATCCTCTCCGTGGCCGATGTTGTGCTCCAAGAGCACGACCTCACGTTGGTCCGCTCTGCGGTCACCCTCACCGTGAGCGGAGAACTGGAAGAACCCGACCCAGACGAGCTCGAGGATGACGATGAAGAGCTCGACGATGAATCGGAAACCTATGAACTCTTGGTGAGCTTCATGGTCGAGGGGGAGGAGTATGGGCTCTATATCCCTCTCGATCCCTTCTTCGTCGTGGCACGGATGGTGGATGGCCAAGCCGAACTCGTTGAAGGTGAGGATTTCGATCGAATTCAGCCCCGCATCGAAGCGGAACTTGATGAGCGTGAACCGGGGGAATGAGCGCCAAGCATCCTCTGCAGCCCGACTGGGCTCCTGGGCTGACGATCGCCCAGCTCCCTCTGCCGCATCTCACAGCGAGAAACATCCAAGCAGCGGTGCTTGATGTTGACCGCACCCTGCTTCCAGGACGTGATGTTCAGCTGCCCGACAGCGTGAGGATCTGGCTGGAGGATGCCAAACGCAGGATGCATCTGCATCTCTTCAGCAACAACCCCTCCAGGGCACGGATCGCAGCGGTCGCTGAGCAGTTGGATCTGAGCTTCACCAGCGGAGCGGGAAAACCGCGGCGCGGCGCATTACGACGGGTGATTCAGGACTTCGATCTGCCGCCTGAGCAGATCGCCATGGTGGGTGATCGTTTGCTTACAGACGTGTTGGTCGGCAACAGACTCGGGCTTTACACCGTGTTGGTTCGGCCCGTTCGGGATGACGGCAATGCCTGTTCCAATGAGACAGTTCCGAGGCTCGAAAAGGCATTCGCCAGGCTCATGGGGGCACCGGGTGCATGACGCTGTGGGTGGTGAAGCTGGGGACGAGCCTGCTACGCGGTGACAGCAAGCGGCCAACTGCCACCGTGATCGAGGGCTATGCCTCGAGCATCGCGCAGGCCTACTCACGCGGGGATCGGGTCGTTCTGGTGACCAGTGGCGCCGTTGGTCTGGGCTGCCAGAACTTGGGGCTCGGTCATCGCCCCGAATCAGTCGTGGCCCTTCAGGCCGCGGCCGCCATTGGTCAGGGCCATCTCATGGCGCTCTATCAGCGCGCTATGGGTCAGCACAACAGAGCCGTGGCCCAGGTCCTTCTCATTCGCTCTGATCTTGCAGACCGACGGCGCTATCGCAACGCCTCCAACACCCTGATTCAACTTCTCGACTGGGGTGTGCTCCCGATCGTCAATGAGAACGATGCTCTCTCGCCATCAGAACTTCGTTTCGGTGATAACGACACGCTCTCTGCCCTAGTGGCAGCTGCTGTCGGAGCCGACCAATTAATCCTGTTAACGGATGTGGATCGGCTCTATTCCGCTGATCCGCGAACCAACGCTGATGCCGAGCCCATCTCCGATGTGCGCAGTGCACGTGAATTGCAATCCCTCGAAGCTGGTGCCGGAGACGGCGGACGCTGGGGAACTGGAGGGATGACGACCAAGCTCGCAGCCGCACGCATTGCCACAGCGAGCGGTATCACTGTTCATCTCGCCGACGGTCGCGATCCCAATCGGCTGAGCGCATTGCTTCAAGGAGGTCGGGGGGGAACCGTGTTCCACCCAAGTGACCAGCCCCTGGGCAATCGCCGAAGTTGGCTGGCCCATGTTCTCCAGCCGGAAGGGAGTTTGCATCTCGATGCTGGGGCCTGTCGCGCCCTTGAACACCGAGGTGCATCCCTGCTGATGGTCGGCGTCAATGGCGTTGACGGCGACTTTGATGCCAACCAGGCCGTGCGTCTGTTGGACCCCGATGGACGCGACATCGGCCGCGGGTTGTGCAGCCATGACAGCAGCAGCTTGCGTGAGGCCCTCAATGACCCAACCGAGCCGGGCGACTCTCCCGTCATCGTGCATCGCGATGTCTTGGTTCTGAGCGACCGCCATCTCCGCTGACTACGATCCGCCCGCAGCTTTGCTCCGCCATGCGCTTCAGCACCCTGATCAAGGTCCTGCAGAGCGGAGAGGCGTCTCTGCAACACAGCCAGCTGGGCACAGACCCCATTCTCACTGGTGCCGCTTCTCTCGAAAAGGCTTGCTCTGATCAACTCAGTTTTCTGGAGAAAGGCAATGCCCTGACCACTGCCTTGAGCAACAGCAACGTCGGCGCCCTGCTCTTACCGGATCAGGAGGATCTGATTGCGCTGGCGAGCGAACGGGGCATCGCGTTTGGGGTCTTCGCCAACCCACGTTTGGCCTTTGCTGAAGCGCTTGAGCAGCTGTATCCCCGCCGAAGACCCCAGGCGAACATTCACTCAACTGCCGTTCTCGACGATCAGGCGGTGGTGGGTCCAGGGACAGCCGTCGGTGCCAGAGTGTGCATCGGTGCCAACAGCCGAATTGGTGCCGACTGCATCCTCCATCCAGGTGTCGTGATCTACGACGACGTGATCGTTGGAGACCATTGTGAACTGCATGCCAATGCCGTTCTTCATCCACGAAGCAGGCTTGGCAACCGCTGTGTGGTGAATTCGAACGCCGTCATTGGATCGGAGGGTTTTGGCTTTGTGCCCACCCAAAAGGGCTGGAGAAAGATGCCCCAGACCGGTCTAGTCGTACTGGAAGACGGCGTCGAAATCGGCTCTGGGACGACCGTTGATCGCCCTTCCGTTGGAGAAACCAGGATCGGGGCCGGAACCAAAATCGACAACCTCGTCCAAATCGGGCATGGCGTCACAACGGGTCGTGGCTGTGCCCTTGCCTCACAGGTTGGGATTGCCGGTGGGGCGCAGCTGGGTCATGGCGTGATCTTGGCTGGTCAGGTCGGAGTGGCCAATCGTGTGGTGATCGGTGATCGCGTCATGGCTAGCTCAAAAAGCGGGATCCACAGCGATGTCGAAGCCGGTGCCGTCGTGAGTGGATTTCCAGCGATTCCCAACCGGCTCTGGCTGCGCTGCTCTGTTGCCTTCAACAAGTTGCCAGAGATGGCGAAAACCATTCGTGATCTCAAGAGGGCGCCCTCTCAGTAACCTCAGCTGCTGTCCTGTCGTGTCCGGTTGTCATGGCTCAGCACCGCGTTGTTCTTCTGCCCGGTGATGGCATCGGCCCCGAGATCACGGCTGTGGCCAGAGCGCTCCTGGATGCCGTAAGCCAACGGCATGGCTTCAGTCTGAGCTTCGACGAACAACCGATCGGTGGCAGCGCAATCGATGCCACCGACGAACCGCTCCCCGCAAGCACCCTCGAGGCGTGCAAAGCCGCGGATGCCGTGCTTCTTGCGGCGATCGGAAGTCCTCGCTTTGACGCTCTCCCTCGGGAAAAGCGACCGGAAACCGGATTGCTCGGCCTCAGGGCCGGCATGCAGCTCTTCGCCAATCTCAGACCGGTCAAAATCGTCCCCGCCCTCATGGGAGCGAGCAGTCTCAAACCCGAGGTAATCGAAGGAGTGGACCTGATGGTCGTCCGCGAGCTCACCGGCGGGATTTACTTCGGCCAACCCAAGGGGCGAGTCGAGGCAGATGGGGATGAACGCGGATTTAACACGATGACGTATTCGGGCTCAGAAGTTGACCGCATTGCGCGCGTGGCGTTTGAGCTGGCCCGCGAGCGGCGTGGGCAACTCTGCTCCGTTGACAAGGCCAACGTGCTCGATGTCAGCCAGCTGTGGCGTGACCGGGTCGATGCCATGGCTCCGGAGTACACCGATGTGTCAGTCAGTCACATGTATGTGGATAACGCCGCCATGCAATTGGTGCGTGATCCGAAGCAATTTGATGTTCTGCTCACCGGCAACCTCTTCGGCGACATCCTCAGTGACGAAGCTGCAATGCTGACCGGCTCCATCGGAATGCTGCCCTCCGCATCTCTGGGCAGCGATGGTCCTGGTTTGTTCGAGCCAGTCCATGGCTCGGCACCGGACATCGCTGGACAAGACAAAGCCAATCCGATGGCAATGGTGTTGTCGGCAGCCATGATGCTGAGGATTGGCTTGAAGCAGAACGCGGCGGCCGACGACCTTGAACAAGCCGTCGACAAGGTTCTTGCAGCCGGTTTCAGGACTGGTGATTTGATGTCAGAAGGCTGCATCCAACTGGGATGTAGGGGAATGGGAGACGAACTGCTCAAAGCTCTCTGAACTGAGAATTGGTACTTTCGGGCCCCGATCTGGCAAGATCGCCGGGCCTGTTGTCCCTGCGTCGATGTCGAAGCGTCACCCGGTAGTTGCTGTTACGGGTTCGTCCGGAGCCGGAACCAGCACCGTCAAGCGCGCCTTCGAGCACATCTTCGCGAGGGAAGGCATTACGCCTGCCGTGGTTGAAGGCGACAGCTACCACCGCTATGAGCGGATGCCGATGAAGCAAGCCATGGCTGATGCCCTGGCTGCTGGTCAGAACTTTTCTCACTTCGGTCCTGAAGCCAACCTCTTCGACAAGCTCGAAGAACTGTTCCGCACCTACGGCGAAACCGGCTCAGGTCAAAAGCGCTATTACCTTCACAGCCCCGAAGAAGCTGCTGAGCACAACGCTCGTCTCGGTGTCAGCCTGGAGCCTGGACAATTCACCCCTTGGGAAGACATCCCCTCTGGGACCGACGTCCTTTTCTACGAAGGTCTCCACGGAGGCGTGAAGGGTGAGGGCTACGACGTGGCCGCTCTTGCTGATCTTCTCGTCGGTGTTGTTCCGATCACCAACCTCGAGTGGATTCAGAAGATTCATCGAGACAATGCCGAACGGGGCTACTCCGCCGAGGCGATCGTTGACACGATCCTTCGCCGGATGCCTGATTACATCAATCACATCTGCCCGCAGTTCAGCCAAACCGACATCAACTTCCAGCGTGTTCCAACAGTGGACACCTCCAACCCCTTCATCTGTCGGAACATTCCGACCCCCGATGAAAGCTTCGTGATCATCCACTTCCGCAAGGGTGCTCGTGAGAAATGGGGGATTGATTTCAGCTATTTGCTGAACATGATCAACGACTCATTCATGTCCAGCCCCACCAGCATCGTGGTCAATGGCGGCAAGATGGGATTCGCCATGGAACTGATCCTCACTCCAATCATCCACCGGATGATCGAAGAGAAGAAAACGATGAATTGATCGGAATCTCTTAGGAGTTTCATCTCTACAATGGGCTCATCTGATTCATCAGGTGGGCCCATTTCTTTGTCGTCGCCCTCCTTCGAAATTCATGGTGCGGCAGGTTCACCTCAAGCACCTCGATGGGACCGCATCGACAGTCGTTCTTTGATCCGCATCGCGCGACGGACGTATTTCAAATATTTGTCTGACACACCCGGCGGGCATGAACCCATTGGAGTTGTTGTGGCGATGGGTCAACAAGAGGGTCGGGTTGCCTTTGATGCCCCGGTGCTCTTGCCGGACGAAGAGTTTGTGGGTCTTGAGTTGATCCGTGGACGCACGATCAAAGGTCGTCAATCTCGCAACCGCAGCTCACTGGGATGACGCCAATCGTGCTCATCTGGATCGCCGCACTCGGCGCCTGTGTTGGCAGCTTCACCAATGTGGTGGTCTGGCGCTTGCCCCGAGGAGAATCCGTCGTCTATCCCGGCAGTCACTGTCCCCGTTGTGGGCATGCGATTCGCTGGTACGACAACATTCCGGTGATGAGTTGGCTGGCCCTCAGAGGTCGGTGCAGAGATTGCAAAACATCCGTGAGCTTGAGGTATCCAGCCGTGGAAGCTCTAACCAGCCTGCTCTGGCTCTCTGCGCTTCTTGTGGGACCCGCCGGTGGAGGGGATCTGCCGTCGTCATGGCTGCCTTGGGCAGGACTCCCACTGATCGGTTGCTTGGTTCCCCTCACCTTGATCGATCTAGACCACCTCTGGCTCCCGGAACCCCTATGCCGCTGGGGCCTGCTCGTTGGGCTCCTGATCAGTTGCAGTGGAGGCCTCACGCTGCTGTCGCATCACCTGATCGCCGCCATTCTCGGACTCTTGGCGCTAGAAGCGATCAGCGCCCTCGGTGAGCGAATTCTGGGACAACCAGCCCTGGGACTAGGCGACGCCAAGCTCGCAGCCCTGGGTGGTGCCTGGCTTGGCAGCTCTGGCTTGGCCATGGCCCTCGGGCTAGCCGTCCTGAGCGGTGCGTTGGTGGGAAGCGCAGGCCGCCTCACCGGTCGTCTCGGCCCTCGTCAACCCTTTGCCTTTGGGCCATTTATTGCACTGGGAATCTGGCTGGTCTGGCTGCAGGGCCCCAGCTGGTGGTGGGAACGTTGGCTTGATCTCACCAGCCAACTGCTGTGATGGCAGCCCAATAATCCGTTCAAAAGGCCTTGATCAAGGCCAGTTACTGATCGCTTGCCAAAGAGGAAGGCCGCCCTCCCCGCTGGAAAGACGGCCTAGCTCGCTCGTTTGTGCATGGGTCTACCCATCACTTCAACATTGAAACGAAGTCGAAGCGTCTGGCTCGTGGCGCCCTGGGGCCATGGGCTCTAGGGATCGGGTCGTTGTCTCCTAGGGCACCTGCGGCGGTGCAAGCGGAGCGTCGATTGGCGTGGCGACCATTGCGTGCCGACCAAAGGACCAACCCAGGTCATTGGTGAGACTGTTGGAGCAGGGGCCAGATCGTCAGTCTGCTTCTCCGATTTGCTCAGGTGGAGTGTCGGCCGTCATTGGCTCCTCCGATCTCGATGCACACAGTTTTGTGCCCTCACTCCACAAAAACCATCGGCATTAAGGCGCATTGCTCCCAACCCTTGAGCGATCGATTCTTAAGGCGGCTTGCCTGGATTGATCTTCTATCAGTCGAGCTGGACTGACTCCCCTACAGGCCAATGCAAAAGAGTCAGTCGATCTCCAGCTCCCGATGATCCTTGCTGTGACATCGGATGGAAAGAAATCGCCAGAAAACTCTCCAAGACCACTCTCTCTTTGATCTGGCCGCTAGCAGGACACCAATGATTCAGGCGCTCGTTTCAAATGAGCCCCACAACGAATCACCAGAGATGGCCGGACGAGGTCGATTCCTCTGTCATTACATCGGATGAACAGGGAGGCCATAAGTGACAGGCCACCAAGCTCATCTGGGTGACAATCGCCACCATGGTATTTCTGGACCGAAGTACAAGCTCACCGCTGGAGAAACCCGGTGGCGAAGGATGGCTTTTAAATATCGATCAACAGAGAATTGTTCAGTTCAGACCAGAGACCCCTACGGCCCACGGTGAGTGGGTGGCTTTACGGACGTATCTCTGGAGGCCACCCCATCCAGCACAACCAATGACACGACGGCGGATGTTGCGTCATAACGCCATCCAAGCCTGGAACACAATGCTCAAAACCGGATGGCGGCGATGTTCACCCCCGTTGCGTTGAAGCAACCATTCCCCGGCCTGCAATAGTCGCTCTCCCTGAAGGAGACAGCCTTGGGTTAGTTAGATCCAAGACATCGAATTTGTATTGCTTTCTTCAAGGTGAATTTGGCGTTGACTGCGCAAACTCATCGGCTTTTGCAAAAAGGCCGTTTTTTTAGAGCGTTCGACGCAACAGCAGGATCACAGCATTGCAAATTGCATAGGCGTGCTGCCCTGGCTGGAGATCGAGAGGGATGGTCCAGCGCCCCCTGTGCGACCTTCAGCCTTCAGCTCAGCTAGCAGCTGCAAGGTCAGAACCGTCGTCGATATGCAAATGCATCACCATGCAACGGGTTGTACAGCTGTGATCATTCAGATCGCATTCGCTGATGCATACAAAGTATTCCTCAAGAGCCTCCCAACGCTCTGAGATCGAAGAATGAGAATGTTCATTTTTAATGGCGTACATCAATCCTCAGCGGATGAGAGTGCTTTACGCCGGAAAAATAGGTGAGTCAAATAAAATATGTCGGCGAATAAATTACTTAGGCTTTTATTCCTGAGAAGCAATACTTAGTTGAACCCAAAAGCCATGCCCAAGCCAAGAGTGCCCCAGCCCTAGCGGGATGCATTCACTAAGTATATTTGCGCTGAAGAAGTTTTATGTGTTTTTTGACTCTAAACCATCCCAATCCTCCTATTAAGCAACAAACAGGAGGAACGATTTGAATGAGCTTTACTATTCCCACCATCGCGCTAGCGGCAGTCATCTCTATTTTTCTTCACTTTTTCCTATCTCCGATACTCAATTAGGAGCAAGGATCACCTCTGCCTACTCAGCAAGAGGCGCCTTGAATGGTCGCGTCTGTTCTCGAGCGAAGAGCTCCTTCTCGTCCATGGGGCTGATCCAGCCAATCGTTTTGAGAAGCGGAGGGCACTGGAGTTGCGATCTGCGGTCGCCCTGAGTCGCCGAAATCCTGACTACACCGAAGCCAAACAACGGCTTGGCACAAAAAAAGCCGGAATGACCGGCTTCGTCGGGCTAGATGATCCCCATCACCCAGCCAACTCAATTCAATGTATTCCTTCTGGCAGCTTTTAGGTACACGTCAAGACAGCAAAACCCCCGACTTACTCCACACGTAAGACCGTCACACCTAATTTTCTCCACCAAGCTGTGGAATCGCATCAATGAGCAAAAGTTTTTCCACAGGTGCTGCCCCTGGTCCCTTAAACACAGCCCCTGGTGCGGGCAAGTTGATATCCCCGTTGAATCTGCTTGTAATCAGGTCGGCTGTTCTGTTCGCTCAGGATTTGATCGACGTTTTGTTTCGTCTGCGTCTTGATCGACTGAGGGACGGCGGAGGCGCACATCATCGTGCAGGTGGCATCCGCCAGCTGCTCGGGACTAAAGCCTTTTGCCAACGCTGGGTACCCCAACTGTCATGGCAGAAAGCGCTGCACAAAGCGTGATGACACGTGTCGATGCTGTTTTTCGCATTGGACAACCATTCACGACGTCTAGAACCACAATCTGGCAAAAAAAGTTGGCTGAAGACATCAGCTGAAGCCTTGAAGAGCGGTTGTGTCTCAACACTTACGATGCCTGAACCGACACTTCAGTCTTGGCTGCATGCCAACTCTGAGGGCTTTGCCGTTGCTTAGGAGCTTGGAGCGCTGTCTCTCTTTGATTGGTTCGCTGATCGCCGCAAAGGACAATCCACCGTCAAGGTGAACCAGGAGCCTGACGAGGGCGACGGACTTTGGAGCAAATGTCCGGAATGCGGACAAGTTGTTTACCTCAAAGACCTTCGTGCCAACGCCAGCGTTTGCGCGAATTGTGGTTACCACAACCGCATCAACAGCGATGAACGCATCGCGGTGATTGCCGATCCAGGCAGCTTTCAGAGTTTCGACGATGCTCTCTCACCGACGGATCCTCTGGAGTTCAAGGACCGTCGTGCCTATGCCGATCGATTAAAAGAAAGCCAAGCCGCAACAGGTCTGCAAGACGGGGTCGTTACTGGCTTCTGTCGAGTCGAAGGACTTGCCATGGCACTCGCCGTCATGGATTTCCGTTTCATGGGTGGATCGATGGGATCCGTTGTGGGCGAAAAGATCACGCGTCTTGTTGAACGAGCGACGCAAGAGCAATTACCTCTGCTTGTGGTGTGCGCGTCCGGTGGAGCAAGGATGCAAGAGGGCATGCTCAGCCTGATGCAAATGGCCAAGATTTCAGGAGCCTTAGAACGGCATCGCGAAGCGGAGTTGCTCTACATGCCACTGCTGACGCATCCCACAACGGGGGGAGTTACGGCCAGTTTCGCCATGCTTGGTGATCTGATCTTGGCAGAGCCAAAGGCTTTGATCGGCTTTGCCGGTCGACGGGTGATCGAGCAAACCCTGCGTGAAAAGCTGCCCGATAACTTTCAAACAGCGGAATACTTACAAGAGCATGGGTTCGTGGACACCATTGTTCCCAGAGTCCATCTCCGAAGCACCCTTGCCAACCTGCTTCGGCTTCATGGAAGTCGTCCCTTGGAGTTGAGCAGCCGATGATCAGAGTGATTGCCTCAGTGCTCCTTGGCCTCCTGATTGGATTCGGCGCAGTCCCGAATGCGATGGCCGGCCCAGTGGAATGGATCGAGGTACCCGCTACTGAGGCCGGACAGCAGTGGTGGGATCGCGGCAGTATCCGAGAAGACCGGCAGGGGATGCGCACCGTTCTGAGTCGCTTCACTCCGGCAGCCAACGAAGACGGTGATCAGCCCAATGGATCTCTCTACGTGATGCAGGTTGACTGCGGACAGGGGCTGTACAAAGACAAGCAAGTGAACGGAATTCCACGGTTTCGCTCCGAATGGCAACCAGCAGGAAACGATGACCTGATTGATTCAGTCATCAAGGCAGTCTGTACTGAGTCTTTGACGAGTTGAGCCATGTCTCGCCCCCCCATTGGTGTTGCCATCGCTGGACTCGGATTTGGCGAGAAAGTGCACCTCGAAGCACTCTCAGCGCATCCCGGCCTTCAACCAGTCGCGCTCTGGCATCCACGACAGGAACGACTGCAAAAAGCCGTTCAAAAACACAGTTTAACGGGATATACCAGCTGGGACGAGTTGCTCAACGATCCACAGATCGATGCAATCGTCATTGCGACACCACCAGAACCTCGCTTCGAGTTAGCCCGACGAGCACTTGAAGCAGGAAAACATTTACTGCTTGAGAAACCAGTCGCTCTTCAGGCTCACGAGGTCTCAGAGTTGCAGCGCATCGCGTTGCGACAACAACTCAGTGTCGCCGTTGATTTCGAATACAGAGCAGTTCCACTCTTCATGCAAGCTGCTCGATTGCTCGAAGGGGGTGCTGTAGGAACACCCTGGCTCGTGAAATTGGACTGGCTCATGAGCAGCAGAGCTGATGCATCCAGACCGTGGAATTGGTATTCGCAGCGTGAATGTGGTGGTGGCGTTCTTGGCGCTTTAGGAACCCATGCCTTTGACATGCTCGCCTGGCTGATTGGACCGATCAATTCCATTCAGGCTGTGAATCATGTCTCCATCAAGGAAAGACCGCACCCCGATGGAACGATGGCAACAGTCGATGCAGAGGATGTGTCGTTGATTCAAACAACCCTCAATTGGCAGGGGCAATGTGATCATTTAATTCCTGCACAAGTCAGCCTGTCCTCGGTGGCACGCAACGGCCGTGGATGTTGGATTGAAGTGTATGGATCCGACGGAACTCTCAGGTTGGGCAGCAGCAATCAAAAGGACTATGTCCACGGATTTGGACTCTGGTACGGGTGCGGCAATGAAACCCTTCGAGCGGTTTCTCCAGATCCAGACTTGGTCTTCCACTCAACATGGAGTGATGGGCGAATCGCACCCGTGGCGCGCATTCAAGACTGGTGGGCTGAGAGTATTCGGAGTGGCACACCAATGGTGCCCGGGCTGGCAGAAGGACTGGCCAGCCAAATGGCATGTGACCAATCGATCAATTCCAGCGCTCATTAGTGACGACCTTGGGCAACCATTAGCGCGGACTGTTTGTACTCATCGCCACAGCGACCGGTAGCAAACATTCGCATTGAAGAAACCCTGGCAAACAGAGTTTTCACTCCTGCTTGGTCCCATGTCCCTTTCTCTCCATACCAGTGAACTGATTGCGACTGCCAAGGCGCTGGCATCACCCGGAAAGGGAATCCTTGCCGTGGACGAATCCACCAAGACCATCGGTAAGAGACTGGGCTCAATCAACGTTGAAAACACAGAAGCCAATCGCCAGGCCTATCGGGGAATGTTGTTTACCTCCGAAGGGCTTGGTGAGTACATCAGTGGCGCCATCCTCTACGAAGAGACATTGTTCCAAAGCCATGCAGATGGCGAATCGATGGTCGCAAAGCTGCAAAAGCTCGGGATCATTCCTGGAATCAAAGTCGACATGGGGTTACGCCCCTTACCTGGCGCTCATCCCATCGAAACGCTCTGCACCGGGCTAGACGGTTTAGTTGAGCGCGCTGCTGACTACTACGCCCAAGGCGCTCGTTTCGCCAAATGGCGTGCCGTCCTTCAAATCACCGAGGACGGATGTCCATCTGAGCTATCCATTCGGGAAAATGCCTGGGGGCTTGCTCGCTACGCCCGTTCCGTCCAGGAATCGGGTCTTGTTCCGATTATCGAGCCGGAGATCCTCATGGATGGCTCCCACCCGATCGAACAGACCGCTCACGTTCAAGAGCGTGTCATTAAGGAGGTCTATTTCGCCTGCCAGGCCAACGGTGTTCTGCTGGAAGGCACGCTGCTCAAACCCTCGATGACCGTTCAGGGAGCGGACTGCCCCACCAAAGCAGATCCTGACAAGATCGCTGCGATGACAGTGCGAACCCTCGAACGAAGCGTGCCAACGAGCGTTCCGGGCATCGTGTTTCTCTCGGGTGGACTCAGTGAAGAGGCAGCGTCTGCATACCTCAATCAGATGAACACCATCGAGAAAAAGGGCAGCTGGAACCTGGGCTTCTCCTATGGCCGTGCTCTGCAGCATTCCTGCCTGAAAGCCTGGGGTGGATCCAACACAGCTGCCGGTCAGAAGGCGCTGATGGCCCGAGCCCAAGCCAACTCAGAAGCCTCCATGGGCCGCTACGTTCCTGGATCCCAGCCATCCTCCGACGAACAGCTGTTCGTGGCTGGATACACCTACTGATCACAACGCCTCACTCAAGTGAGTCACAGGCTGACGTTATGAATACGTCAGCCTGACGTGACATTTCTTATGCCTCGCGGGTACACTCCCACCCGGTCCGGACTTTTTGTCCGATTTTCGGTCATCCTCGAGGCACTCCATGGCGCTAGTTCCACTTCGACTCCTGCTCGACCACGCCGCTGAGAACGGCTACGGCATCCCTGCCTTCAACGTCAACAATCTGGAGCAGGTCCAGTCGATCATGGAAGCGGCCTACGAGACCGACTCCCCTGTGATCCTGCAGGCCTCCCGTGGAGCGCGTACCTACGCCGGTGAGAACTTCCTGCGCCACCTGATCCTGGCTGCGGTTGAGACCTATCCGGACATCCCTGTGGTCATGCACCAAGACCACGGCAACAGCCCTGCGACCTGCTTCGGTGCAGCAGCAAACGGCTTTACCTCCGTGATGATGGACGGCTCCCTCGAAGCCGACGCCAAAACTCCCGCCAGCTACGACTACAACGTCAACGTCACCAAGGAAGTGGTCGACGTCGCCCACGCCATCGGCGTGAGTGTTGAAGGGGAACTGGGTTGCCTCGGCTCTCTGGAGACCGGCAAGGGTGAAGCCGAAGACGGCCATGGTTTCGAGGGTGAGCTCTCCAAAGATCAACTGCTCACCGACCCTGCTGAGGCTGCGGACTTCGTCGCCAAAACGAAAGTTGATGCTCTGGCCATCGCCATCGGCACCAGCCACGGCGCTTACAAGTTCACCCGCAAGCCAACCGGTGAAGTGCTGGCCATCAGCCGGATCGCTGAAATTCATAAAGCCATCCCCAACACCCACCTGGTGATGCATGGTTCTTCCTCCGTTCCCCAGGAATGGCTGGAGATGATCAACAAGTACGGCGGTGCAATCCCCGAGACGTACGGCGTCCCTGTCGAAGAAATCCAAGAAGGCATCCGCAATGGTGTCCGCAAGGTGAACATCGACACCGACAACCGCCTCGCCTTCACCGCTGCTGTGCGTGAAGCAGCCATGGCAGACCCTGCCAACTTCGACCCCCGCCACTTCAACAAGCCTGCTCGTAAGTACATGAAGCAGGTCTGTCTGGACCGTTACCAGCAATTCTGGGCTGCAGGTAACGCCAGCAAAATCAAGCAGCGCGACATCAACTACTACGCCGGTCTGTACGCCAAAGGCGCTCTCGACCCCAAGACTGCCGTTGCAGCTTGATTTCAAGCGCACCACTACCTGTGATGACTTGCATATCTTGAGGGCCGAAAGGCCCTTTTTTTTGTCCCCGCCACCAACGCACAGTGATGCCGTTCTCAAGCCGAGCCCGTCAGCTGAGCATCGGTCTGATGGTTCTGGGAGCTCTTACGGGAACGGTGCTTCTCAGTCAGAAGCTTTATCACCTGCTGATTTTTGCGCGCGCTGGGACGGCTTACACCGCAAAAGTTCTTTGCAGTGGAGTGTTGATGGCAGGGCTAGACCGCAAGCGCCTGGAACAGGAAGATCTCGCCCTCGGATCTCAATTGATTCACGCCCAGATCAATTCGCAGCGCAATCAAGTCAACGCGACCGCAATCTGGGGATTGATTTCAGCCACGGCCACGCGTCAAGCGAATCTTGGCTGCAGCCTCAACGGGATCCATCAACCACTTGTGGCGTTGCCCGCCTCTCCAAAACCTTCAGGCTCAACAGATCCCACCGATACCAACAATCCGTGGCCGCTGAACGGTGATGCGACAAGGATCCCACCCTTGGTGGACCGAGTCCGCCTCGATCGCGCGCTGAATCAGGCTTTCTTGGAACCCGATGAGACCCAGCGACCACGCCGAACCAGAGCCATCGTTGTTGTTCAAGACGGCTGGGTGATTGCAGAACGCTACGCCGATGGAATTCGTCCAACCACTCCCCTTGTGGGATGGTCGATGACCAAAAGCCTGTTCCATGCCTTAGTCGGCATCGCCATCGCCGATGGGTTCATGGTTCTCGATCAGCCAGCACCCGTTCAGGAATGGTCGCGCCGAAGCGATGATCCACGGGCCTGGATCACCGTGCGCCAGCTGCTGCAAATGAACAGTGGACTGGCATTCGATGAGTTGAGTCGAGATCTCAATTCAGATCTCGTGCGGATGCTGACGCAAACCGACGACATGGGAGCATTTGCGGCCAACAAACCACTGGTCGGCACTCCAGGGAAGCGCTGGGCGTACGCCTCAGGGACAACCGCCATACTCTCTCGCGCCCTAAGGCAGGGCATCAACAACGACCCGCAGTACTGGCGGTTCCCCTATGAGCGGTTGTTTCATCCCCTTGGAATGAGGAGTGCAGTCCTGGAAACCGATCCGTCGGGAAGCTTTGTCGGGTCATCGTTCGGCTGGGCCAGCGGCCGGGATTGGGCCCGTTTTGGACTGCTTTACCTCAACAATGGCGTGTGGGAAGGGCAACAGGTCCTGCCAATCGGATGGACCCAGCAAGCTCGAAAGATCAGCAAGGGATCGAAACGCGCCTACGGCTCACACTGGTGGGTGAACCGAGGGCGTCGTCATGAGGATTTGCCCCGGAACAGTTACTCAGCTGAGGGGTTTGAAGGACAACTTCTGCTGATTGCACCCAGCCACAACGCTGTCATCGTGCGGCTGGGTCAAAC
>MDSZ01265187.1_pt1 | contig 18422 bp, 18 predicted proteins | sample 811201 | NCBI WGS metagenome assembly MDSZ01 (sample SAMN05326647, study PRJNA326480) | marine metagenome | isolation source: seawater | place: Indian Ocean: North | collected 2010
GCTACGTTACCACTTTTATTAAAATTAGCTGATCAAGGTTATAAAAAAACTCTTACAGAGAATAAAAACTATTTAGCAGGTTTGAATGTCTATAGAGGAAACATTACTTTTAAGGGTGTTTCAGACGCATTTGGTTTGAAATATACGCCTGCATCTGACTTATTAAAAAATTAAAATGGGACCATTGCCACATGAAGCTAAAGTGGTTGTTATTGGAGGTGGTATAGCAGGTTGTTCAACTGCGTATCATCTAGCCAACAACGGATGGAATACAGTGTTAATTGAACGAGATGTATTAACATCAGGTACTACTTGGCATGCAGCCGGGATGGTTACTCAATTAGGAACAACGCCCCAAATTACAAAAATAAGAAAAAATTCCGTAAAATTTTATAACGATCTAAAAAATATTAATGGTCTTAACACGAGTTTTAAGCAAACGGGCACGATAAATATCGCTACTACAAAATCAAGACATCAAGAATTTATGAGACAAAAAACAATGTCTAAGTTATTCAATTTAGATATTGAAATTATTGATAAAGATAAATTTAAAACCCTATATCCAATTGCAAAAAATAAAGATGTATTCAGTGGATTATATATACCAGATGATGGTCAAGCAGATCCTGAAATTTTAACTAAAAGTATTTCAATTGCAGCTAAAAAAAAGGGAGTAACAATTATCGAAAAATGTAAATTAGAAAAAATTCTCAAAAGAGATAATAAGATCAGAGGGGTTAAAACTAATCTCGGTACTATTAATTGTGAGTACATAGTTTTATGTGCTGGAATGTGGTCTAGGCAAATCGGAGAAGCTGCAGGAACCAGTATACCATTATACCCTAATGAACATTTTTACATGATTACTGAGGACTATAAAAATTTACCAAAAGATCTCCCAACTTTCAGGGATCCAGATACCTACTTATATGCAAGAGAATACCATGGAAAAATGATGTTAGGTATTTTTGAACCAAATGCCAAAAATGCTTTTAAAAAAACGGGAAAAGTACCAGATAATTTTTCTTTTGGTGAGTTTAAGGTGAATAAAGAATATATAAAAATGCTCCATCAATTAGCTGCGAAAAGAATACCGACAATCGAAGATCTTAAAATTGAAAAGTACTTCTCTGGCCCAGAGTCGTTTACCCCAGATAGTAATTTCCTTCTTGGCGAAACAGCGGAAATAAAAAATTTTTATGTTTGTTGTGGATTTAATAGTATTGGAATTGGTTCATCTGGTGGAGCAGGCAAAGCAGTAGCAGAATGGATGGTCAGAGGTTATACTGATCAAGACTTATTTAGCCTAGATGTAAAAAGATTTGAAAAATTTAACTCCTCATTAAAATTTATTAAAGAGAGGACTACAGAAACATTAGGAAATCTTTTCCAAATGCATTGGCCATATAAACAGTTAGAAACCTCAAGAAATGTAAAGCTATTGCCTTATCATAAAGAGTTAAAAAAACTCGGTGCTTGTTTTGGACAAATGGCAGGTTATGAAAGACCAATGTGGTTTTCAAAAAATAAAAAGCCAATTTACAAATACAGTTATGGATTTCAAAACTGGTATCAATCAGCAAAAAGAGAATGCAATAATACTAGAAATAATTTAGGTTTTTTTGATTTAACACCCTTTGTAAAATTTGATTTAAGTGGGCAGCATGCACATGAACAGTTACAATATCTTTGTGCTAACAATATTAAAAATATTGTAGGAAGAACTACTTACACGCAAATGTTAAATCCATCTGGAGGAATAGAAGCAGATCTAACAGTCAGTTGTTTAAAAAAGAATTATTTTAGAATTATTTGTCCCGCATTAACAAGAAGCTATATAAAATCACATATTTTAAAAAATTTAACAAAAAAAATTAAATTTGATGATGTCACAGACAAATACTCATGTATAGGTTTGTTCGGACCAAATAGTAGAAAATTTTTAACAGAGTTGTTTGGAGATTATTTTTCTAATGAGAATTTTCCATTTTCAAGAGGTATGTATTTATATACATCCAACATAAAAATTTGGTTTCAAAGACTATCTTTTATAGGCGAGCTTGGTTGGGAAATATATATTCCAATTAAAAAAACTAAAATAATTTTTGAAAAAATAAGAAAACTAGGAAAAAAATATAAGCTTACTTATGCTGGAATGCATACACTAGACATTCTGCGATTGGAAAAAAAATTCTTACACTGGGGCCATGATATTACTTCAGAAAATAATCCATTTGAGTCAGGTTTGTCATTTGCAGTGAATTTTAAAAAAAAGGAGAATTTTATTGGCAGGGAAATTTTAGAAAAAATAAAAGACAAACCCATAACTAAAAAATTAGAACTTTTTTCTCTTAAGAATAGATTTAAACCAGGAGCACCTCTATTGCTTCACGATGAGCCAATATTTGAAAAAAATGAGATCGTTGGTTACACTACAAGCTCAAACTTTTCTTTCTGCTATAATAAGAATATCTGCTTAGCTTACGTTAAGAGTGAAATTAATTACAAAAATCTTTATTTAGAGGTCGAAGGAAAGAGATATGCTCTACATTTAGAAAAATATCCTCTACACGACCCAACATCGAGATTAATGCGTAATTAAATCATTTTGGGTCAGGTTTTTTTTTCTAACCCAATTTGATCTTTAAATCTATTTTAATTTTTTATGTGAAAAATTATGATTAGCTATGAGCACTCAGTTTAATTTTGATAATAATCAATCAGGTTATAATACAACTCAAAGCAGGGTAAAAGTGACTGATCTTTTATCGAGATTAAATGAAGAAAAAAAAATCGAAAAAAAAAGAAACTTAGCTCTTGGAGTTGCCGCTGTATCTGCAGTGACAGTTTTTGGAATAATCTTAACGATTTAATTACTTAATTAATTTCATTCAAATCTGCTTCCATCATTTCACTAACCAATTTGTTGAAACTAGTTTTAGGCTTCCATTTAAGTTCACGTCTTGCTTTAGTTGAATCTCCTCTTAGTTCATTAACATCAGTTGGTCTAAAATAAACTGGATCAACTTTGATATGAACTTTACCCGTTTTTTTATCAAACCCTACTTCTTTTAAACCTTTTCCTCTCCAACCAATATCAATGTCTACATATTTAAATGCCTTCTCAACAAAGTTTTTAACTGAATGACTTTTTCCAGTTGAAATAACATAATCTGATGGTTTTTTAGCCTTTAACATTAGCCACATACTTTCCACGTAATCTTTAGCAGATCCCCAGTCTCTTTTTGCGTTTAAATTACCTAATGAAAAATAATTTCTTTTGTTCTTATATATTTCTACTACTGCTCTTGTAATCTTTCTAGAAACAAATGTTTCTCCTCTTCGCGGACCTTCATGATTGAATAAAATTCCATTTACAGCAAAAATCCCATAAGCATTTCTATAATTTACAGTAGTCCAATAAGCGTAAAGTTTTGAAACAGCGTATGGGCTAGCAGGTTTGAAAGGAGTTTTTTCATTTTGAGGAATTTGAGTATTTCCAAATATTTCAGATGTCGAAGCTTGATAATATTTTGTTTTTTTTTGCAACCTTAAAACTCTTATCGCCTCTAAAATTCTTAGTGCGCCAAAAGCGTCTACATTTGCAGTAAACTCTGGTATTTGAAAACTAGTATGAACATGCGATTGTGCACCCAAATTATATATCTCATCTGGTTTGGTAGACTCAATTAACCTTAATATATTACTACTATCAGTTAAATCACCGTAAACTAATTGAAAATTATTTTTAGGCTTCATAACATTTTCTTTATAAAGATGATCAATTCTTTTTGTATTAAAGCTTGATGATCGTCTCTTTATGCCTACAACTTTGTAATTTTTTTTTAACAAAAAGTCTGCTAAAAGTGAGCCATCTTGTCCAGTTATACCGGTTATTAAAGCAATTTTTTTCATAAGTTTATTTATAAATTTTTTAATATATCAAATTTAATTTTTGATAAAGATAATTCTTTAGTTAATTTTTGTATATTTGCAATAAGATAAGTCTTTTTGTTGTTTTCTTTGAGTTCTAAATTTTTATGATATTTTTTAATTAAAGTCTTTATTAAATCTAATAAGCTTGTTTTTTTTCCTGAACCTATATTGAATATACCGGTAGATTTTTTTTTGTACATTTTTTCTATTATCCTCATTAGTTCATCCAAATTGATGAAATCTCTAAAGTGATTTAAATTTTCAAATTTAATCGTCTTATTTTTTTTTTCCTTAATTTTAACAAGGGAGGATTTATAAAAAAAATTTTTGGGCTGTTTTTTATCCGCAATGTTAAAAATTCTTACAATACAATAAGGTATCTCAGCCTTTTTAAGTTTTTTGATAATATAGTTTTCAGCTAATAGCTTAGTTTTACCGTATTCAGTAAATGGTTTTTTTTTTTGAATTTTCTGTAATTGCAATATTGAATCTTTTTAATTGATATACATGTGCTGTAGATGTAAAAAAAAATAACTTAAGATTAGGTTTATATTTGGTCACTGCATCAACTAAATATTTAGTCCCCAAATAATTGATTTTTTTTGCCTCATTATAATTATTTTTGGCTTTTTTAACTGAAACTAAACTTGCTAGGTGTATCAGTCTATCGAACTTATTATTTTTGACCCAATTATAAACTGCTAATTTATTTTTTATGTTTCCCTTAAATTTTACAAATTTTGTATCAATTTTGCTTTTTAAAATTTGTTTTCCAATTAATCCTGTAGAACCTGTAATTCCGCATGCAGCCATCAAATTTCCAATAAATTACTGGTTAAATGATTAAGGCTTTCTTTTGAAATTGGAATTGTGTGTAGACCAATAAAGAAGCCTCTATCCTCAAGTTCTTGACAATTTTTAAGAACTTTTTTTTCACTATTAAGATTATACAAATCTACACTAGGCTGATTTAGAAAGTTTCCACTTATAATTGGCCGAGTTTCAATATTTTTTCTTTTGAGTTTCTCTAATAATTGATTTTTTTTCCCGGCTAAATCTTTTCTTAATACTATTGGAAAACCAAACCAACTTGGTTGTAAATTTTCGATCGGTTCAAGAAATGAGAATTGGTTGCTCCAATTTTTTGAATTTACTAAACTTGAAATTATTTTATTTCTATTTTGTTGACGAATTTTTTTAAATTTATTGAGTTTTTTAAATTGACTGTATCCTATAGCTGCTGATATGTCCGTTGGTCTTAAATTAAAACCTGAATTTATAAAATTAAATTTGTTATTTTTATCCTTCTCAAAACCTCTGTCCCATCCATGAGCTCTGAGTTGATGCGCTATTTTATAATCTTCAAAATTATTGCAAACTAACATTCCACCTTCGCCAGAAGTAATTTGATGAGAAACATAGAATGAGTATGTTCCAAATTTTCCAAAGGTTCCTAAATATTTATTTCCATATTTTGATCCTAAAGACTCGCAACTATCTTCTATAAGAATTAATCCTCTATCTTTTACAATTTCGGTGAGTTTAGACATATTTGTAGAATTCCCTAATATATGAACCGCACAAACAACTTTGGTTTTGTCTGTGATTTCTTTCTCAATTTTTTTTATATCAAGATTAAATGTTTCAAAATTTATATCTACAAATTTTGGAATAAGATTACTTTGAACTACAGGCCATAAAGAAGTGGACCAGCAAAGACCGGGAATAATGCACTCACTACCAAAATTAACTTTTTGTTTTTGCAAAGGATTAGTTATTGAAAAGAATGCTAATAAATTTGCTGATGATCCAGAATTCACCATTAGTGCATACTTTGCACCAACAAATTTAGCGAATTCTATTTCAAATTTTTTTGTAATTTCTGACATTGTGATTTGGCCACTTAAAATAACTTCGATAGCTTTTAACAAGTCATCAACATCAATAGGGTTTTCCAGTGTTAATGGATATTTTTTTTTATTCTTAGATATTTTTCTACTTTTTTTTAAAATACTTTCAAAAAATTTCTTTTCTTTATATTTCATGAGTATTTATTTAATAAATAGTTAAACCACTTTTCAAAATGTGGCTGATAATAAAAATCATATCCATCTCCACCAACTGGTTGAACAACAGGAAATTCTGGGCATGCTTCTAGCAGTCTTGGGGTTTTTAAAGCCTCAGCGATCGGATATGCAACTGAAAGATTTCCTATGAAAAATTTAGAGGATTTAATTGCCTGAGCCATTTCTAAAAAGTTATTTGTTTCATAAATTTTAAGTTTTGGTATTTGCTTTTTTAAGTCTTCATATTCATCTTTTAATCCTAAAAAAAATATATCGTCACGATTTTTTAAAAAATCATAACTTATAAATTTATTTCGATATCTAAAAGTCCTATGTATAAGTATTTTATCTTTCAAGTCTAAATTTTTATCAATATGAATATATGGTTCCGATAAGTCTACTTGCTCTCCAGTTATATGAAAATACCATCTAGGTGAATTAAAAAATAAACTTACAGGTAGATCTCTAAATAAATCTAAATCAATATCAATTTTTTCACCATCATGATGTTTTACAACATTTAAGTATTTTTGACTTTTTAACAAAGGCAAAATTAAATTCATCATATGTTGATTTATAAAAACTTCTCCTGATGGATGTGTCTGATATTTTGGATAAATTTTTTTATTTAAACCAACATAAAAATTACATTTATGGGTTCTTGAAATTTTTTGGATAATCGCCAAAGAATATATTAAATCTCCACAGTGACCTGAGTGAAGAAAACTTAGCTCTTTTTTTTTGGAAAACAATTTTGAAATTTCCTCAATTTTACCTTTATAATTTTTGTTAAAAGAATCTTGTTTTTGTGAAAGTAAAATTGATGATTTCAAATTACTATATTCTGTTTGAGATTTAAAAATTTTAAAATATAATTTTTTAAAAAACATTTGATTTTAGTATAATTAGCATTAAAAAAATAAATTACAAATTATTCAAAACAACGTATAAGAAGTTTAACGGATGGCAAATTAGTAGAGAATATTTATTGAATTAAGATTATATCTCAACTTAAGAGCGAATATTAAAATTTTATGATCAATTTAGAGAATTAATGAGAGTTTTAAAAAAAAAACTTGTAACATTTTACAGAAAAATTATTCAAAATATTTTTAAACTTATTTATGGGAAAGTAGAAGTTGTTTTAAATCCAGATAACAATAAAGATATATCGATTATTAAAATTCATATTGAAAAAGATAGGTATAAAATATTTTCTTGCAAAAAAAGTCGATTGTATACAGATACTATTCACGATACCGCCATTTTAAAAGATAACAAAATAATAGATGGTCCCTCTTTTCAGTACAGAAAATTTTCACCTCAGGATGTAAGTTTATCAAATGCAAAAGTAAATTTAAATTCCGTAATTGAAAAGGGCACCCCCAGATTTATAAAAAGTTTTAACGGGGTTGTAATGTCTCTTCTTACAGGAGGTGGTGGAAATAATAATTATTGGCATTGGCTTCTTGACGTTATACCTAGAATTCATATTTTAGAAAAAGCAAATATTTTCGATAATAATATTGATTATTACTTGTTTCCTGATTTGATGAGAAAGTTTCAGGGCGAAACTTTAGATATATTAAATATTCATCATAAAAAAAGACTTTCCAGCAGACATATTAGACATCTTGTAGCTGATGAAATCATAGTTACTTCGCATCCTTATAATTTACTTAATAATCCATACATAGACTCTTTACAAATTCCAACTTGGATAGTTGATTATTTGAAAAATAAATTTCTTAAAATTTGTTTAAAAGAAACAAGTTTAACATCTTTTCCTCAAAAGATATTTATAAACAGAAAAGATGGACACTCAGCAAGATATCTAACAAACAATTCTGAAGTAGAAAAGAATTTAAAAAAATTTGAATTTTCAAGTTTAACAATGAGTGATTTTTCTTTTAGTGATCAAGTAGCACTATTTCATAATGCTGAACAAATAGTTGGACTACATGGGGCTGCATTCGCTAACACAATTTTCTGCAAACCAAAAACAAAGGTAGTAGAAATGAGACCTGATACTGCGGGAGATGTAATAAAAAATTTAGTGCTAAACAATAATTTAGTTTATTTTGATATAACTTCAAAACCAAAAACTATTAATTTTAACAATCAACAAGGTGATATCGAGATAAATATGGATTTATTAAATCAAATAATTAATAGTTGATATTGCTATTTGTTTTAAAAAAAGTGTATAACTCGTTGTGGACGAAATTAAATCATTAATTTTATTAGTTGGATCTGGTTTTTTATTTAGAACAGCTTTGATTTACACTGGTCAAGCATGGGCAAAATCACATGCTCAAACAGTTTCGTTTTTAATATTGCCGCTGATCACTTACGTAATTACTAATACTATTGCAAATAACATTGCATTATCACTTGGAATGATTGGTGCTTTATCAATTGTGAGATTCAGACATCCTGTAAAAAGTCCTCTTGAATTAATCATGTACTTTGCTTTAATAACTGTTGGTATTGCAGCTAGTGTAAGAACAAAATGGGCTGTGCAATTGATAATAGTAACAATTATCATCATCTTACTTGTAAAATTTTTTCAGAGCATTTCAAAGAAATATGGAAAATCTTTTTATAGCTCCTCTTTTAATGAGGGCATGAATTCAAATACATTAGAGATTACCGCTAAAGAAAAAATAGATTTAATTGAAAAAAATGAATTTTTAGTAAGTTCATTTAATGATTATGATGAAAAGAAGATAATTTACAGACTAAATTTTGAGAATAAAACTGAGCTACAATTGTTTAAAGAAAGTTTAGAAAAAACTGATAAAATAGAAAAAATTAATACTATTTATAATTAAAAAATGAAAAAATATATTTATTTTATATTTTTTTTTATTTTTGCACTCAATCAAGTTTGGGCCAAACAAAATAAATCAATTACAAAATTGAATGGATGTTATTTTAAAATTAATAATAATTATATCGAAGAGATTGATCTTTTAAAAATCAAACTTATAGAAGTAGATGTCCATGATTACAGAAAATGGACTGTGAATGGGGTCCGAATACTTACAAATCGTTATAGATATGTTCCTGATAAGTACAAAAGAAGATTTAATTCTACAATAACAGTTACTTACGAAGATAATTCAAAATGTGTTTTCGATGGAAGAGTGAGACATAGTGGAGATGAAAAAGACCATATTGGTAGATTAGATAATTCAATTACACAAAGTTTAGATGTTCATTTAGAAAACGGTAATATCAGAGGTATAACTAAATTTAAATTACTCAGACCCAAAACAAGGGGAAATCTGGAGGATGAGATATTAATAACTGAATTACTTAGAAATTTTAATTATTTAGCTCCAAGAACTATCAAAGTTCAAGCAAGAGTTAATAAAGTTACAAGTACAATGATTCTTCAAGAAAAAGCAGCAAAAGAAATGCTCGAGTTTAATAAAAGGCGTGAAGGGCCTATCTTGGAAGCAGATGAGAGGTTTTTCTTTAAAACAGTTAGTAAAATTGAAGACAATCATTTGAGCGGGTGGAGTGCAGGAGTTGTGCCTCTTATGAACAAAAGCTCAAAATATATGCTTTCAAAACAAGTAAACTCAACCATTTTGCAAAAAAGCAAAGGTCATAAAATTATGTCGTTAAACGCAGTAAATAATCTAAATTTAATTTATTTGTATTATTCAAACAGATTTCAAGATGAAATAAATAACTTTAATTATTTTGATTACGACTTAGACAATACATTATTAGGATCTTATGAAAAAAAAAAGATTTCAAGGTTAGATGACTATAATCTTTTTATGCAATCAATTAATGGAACACACGGACTAGCTGCGAATAATAGAAAATATTATTGGAATGCAACTGAAAATTATTTTGAACCGGTTAATTACGATTCAAATTCAGACATAAGTAAAGAAATTCCTGAAGGTAAAATTAGATATCCTATAAGTGAAAATTTCTATGACTCATTTGATAGGCTTAGAATAAAATTCAATAACTTAAATTATCCAAAAATTTTACAAAATTTAAATTTATCTGGACTTAATTTTTCTGAAGAATACCTCAAAAAAAAAGTGAGTAAAATTATTGAAAATATTAATCAGGTTGAGAAGAATTATTTAAATTTTGCATCGAAAAATTTGATAAAACATAATGAAACTAAATCAGTTGAAAATATTTTATATAATTACCATGTAAATTTAAAAGATAATCACCCTGAGACTTTACTAATAAAAAATACTCTAGATATCAATAGTTTTCAAAAATGTAAGATTTTTTTAGAAATGTGCATTGAAATAGAATTATCACCTTCTGAATTATCTAGTTTGTTAGAAGGGGATCTTGAAAAAGAAAATACTTTTTTTCAATATCTAGGTAGAGAATTTAATTTTAAGAGTTCAATAGAAAAAAATTCTTATAATAATAAAAAATTTAATAATACTCATATTTACTATCAAGACGGAGTTAATGTAATTTTAGACGAATTTAATAATATGATTGATATCAAGCAAAACAGGGGCGGGGCAAAGATTTTCTTTATCGGTGGAGCTCTTGAAAATGTTAACATTAATTACCAAGGTCACATGTCCGATAATATGCAAAAGATTGATCTCATTGGATTTCCTATAAACGATAAAGGTTTAACGGGATGTTTATCGTTTATTAATCTTAAGGTAAAAGAAGTAATTATAAATGCCTCAAATTCTACTTGCGAAGATACTGTAAATTTTATTAATGCTTCAGGGAGTTTAAAAAATATTATTATTAAAAATTCAATGAGTGACGCGCTAGATATTGATTTTTCCAACTTGAAAATAGAAAATATTAATATCAATTTTGCCGGTAACGATTGTGTTGATTTTTCTTATGGCAATTATCAAATAAAAAACCTTTATGCATTAAATTGTGGTGATAAAGCTTTATCTGTTGGAGAAAAATCTAAATTAAATATTGATCAAATTAATGCATTAAATTCAGAGATAGGTATAGCTTCTAAAGATAGCTCGGTAGTAAATTTAAATAAAGCTAAATTTGATTCCTTAGAAATTTGCCTTGAAGCATATAAAAAAAAACAAGAGTTTGAGGGGGGCATCATCAATTATATAGACATGGAATGTGTTTCTAAAAAATTAACTCTTTCACAAGATAAGTATTCATTAATAAGTCAACGTAATTTATAAAGTAATAAATGAGTTTTAGAATCGAAGATAAATTTTTTTTTAAGTCTGAAAATATTTTACAATTTAGAGAATTTTTAACAAACAGATCAGCAAAAAAATTGTATAAAAAAAGAGTAATTAAGAGTTTATACTTTGATAATTTAAATCTTGAAATGTATAGAGACTCAATCGAAGGATCAGTCCCAAGGAAAAAAATTAGAATAAGAAACTACCCTAAATCAGAAGATAAGAATTTCTATTTAGAAATAAAAACTTCATCTGTAGAGGGGAGGTTTAAAACTAGAAAGATTATAACTAATAATGAATTTGAGAAATTTAAAAGAAATGGAATATTCGATACAACTTATGGAACTTGTCTACCTAATTTTTACGTAAGTTATGAGAGAGAGTATGTAAAGATTGATGATGTAAGAATCTCAATTGATAAAAATATTTCTTATGAAAACTTTCTGACAAATAGTGTTTTTTATGACAATAATTCAATTGTAGAACTTAAAACTTCAATTAATAAGAATTTAGATATTTTGACTAAGGATTTCCCTTTCCAAAAGATCAGGTTTTCCAAATATTGCTTTGCAGTAGAAAAATTAAATTAAAATTGTTGTTTATGTAATTATATTATAATAACTTTTATTAATGGCGAGGTAGCTCAGTTGGTTAGAGCACAGGACTCATAAGCCTGGGGTCGGCGGTTCGAATCCGCCCCTCGCTACCAATTATTATGAAAAACATTTCAATGTTTTGTTTGACTTTAGATCCTGATCATGAGGATATTATTAAAAGTTTGTCATACATACCGGTGGGTCTAGGTAAAAAAAAATTTTCCAAAGAATGTATATCCGATTATTCTGGACAAAATATATCTAATAAAAATCCATATTACGGAGAGTATAGCTTTCATTATTGGATTTGGAAAAATTATTTAGAAAAAATTAAAACTGAGTGGGTAGGTTTTTGTCAATATAGAAAATTTTTTGTTACACAGAATATAATGGAAAAAGAATTTAATTTTGAAAATTTTAAAAAATTACTTGTTTATAATGTTGATGGAGATTTACAAAATTATGATTGCATTTTAGGAAAAAAATTTTCAGTTAAAAATTATAAATTCTCCAAAATTATAAAAAATCATTTAAAGGAATTCTTGAACAATCCTAAATTAATTTTTAATAAAGAAAAAAGAAGTTTAAAATTTCATTTTGATCTATTTCACGGAAAAGGAAATCTAGATTTAGCGATCGACCAACTTGATAAAGAAAATAAAATTGAATTTAAAAACTTTATGAATAATAATACTGAATTTAATCCACACAATATGTTTATTTGCAAAAAAAATATACTTAAGGATTATTATGAAGTGATCTTTCCCTGGTTAGAAAAATGTGAAAGTGTATTTGGATTTAATATCTTAGAAGACTATGGAAAAAAAAGAATCTATGGATTTTTAGCCGAGCGTTTCTTGTCTTTTTGGTTTTATAAAAATTTTAAAGTAAAGGAACTCACTATATTGGGTAAAGATTTATCAGATTATAGAAATTTATAAATTTTGCAAAAATCTTTGAAGGAATTTAATTTTTTATCTTTTTTTGAAATATTGAACTTTTTTTTTGGCCATTTTAACTTTAAAGTTTTATCCATTAAATTAATACCGCTTTCATAATTAGGTTTATAAAAATTCGTTAGTTTGTAATAAATTATATTTTCTTTCTCAAAACTAAAGTAGGCATGCGCAAATCCTTCAGGTATAAACAAACTTAAACAATTTTTATCTGACAATACTATTTTAAATGTTTTACCAAAAGTTTTTGAATTTTTCCTTAAATCAATTACATAGTCAAGAATTTTACCTTTAAGAACACTTACGAATTTAGCTTGTTGAAATTTATATTGAAAATGAAAACCTCTTAGTGCATTTGCTTTTGAAGTAGTGCAATATTCAAAAACAAAACTTTTATTAAGTATTCTTTTGTTGAAAGTTTCTCTTAAACTTCCCCTTAAATCAATATTATTTTTTTGTTTTAAGATTATTAAGCCTTTTATTTTAGTTTTTATAATTTTCATTTCTTTAAAATTGATTTTAACTTGTTTAAATTCATATCCATCTTAGGTGGTAATTCATTTTTTGAAATTTTCTTTTTTATTGTTTTATTATTTTTTTTTGCGAAATTATAAATGGACTGGCTTTTTCCACCGATATTTACAATTCCTTTTAAGGGTATTGTTTTAATAAATAATTTAACAAATTCATCATGAAATATAAAATTCGATTTAACATTGGTAAAAGCAAATTTATGAATAAATGGTTTTTCAGTCATGCAAGCTCTTATTATTAATGAATTTTGGTACATTTGAACCGCACATTCTGCACCAAGTTTAGACCATCCATAATTATTCCATGGTAATAATGGATCATTCTCTTTGTAATTTCCCTTAGTTCCTGGATAAACATAGCTAGTTGAAAAAAAAATAATCTTTTTATTTTTTTCACTGCAAACTTTTACTAAGTTTGCAGTACCAATAATATTTAAATCGATACTTTTATTAATCTTTTTTTCATGAATATTCATTGGTCGTGATAAACCTGCTAAATGTAAAATAATATTTGGATTAAATTTTTTAATATTATTTTTAATTGATTTAATGGATAATATATCAAGCTGTTTTTTATTTCTAAATACGAATTTATATCGGCTTCTAATTTTTCCTAATTCTTTTGCAAATCTTCCATCACCGCCAGTTACAAGTATTTTTAACATTAAATTAAATTAATTTTTTTAAATAGTTTGAATATAAACAGTTTCCGTAAAAACTGATTGCTTTTTTTATATCACTTTTTTTAATCCAATTATTATTTAAAGCTATTTCCTCAAGGCAAGCAATTTTTAAACCTTGTCTATTTTCTAAAGCAGATACAAAAGAGGATGTCTTATAAAAATCATCTATAGAACCAGTGTCAAGCCAAGCACCACCTCTTCCCAAAAATTCAGCACTTAATTTATTTTTTTTTCTATATTTATTAAGCAAATCAACTATCTCAAGTTCTTTCCTTTTAGATGGTCTCAGAGATTTACTATAATCAATTACTTTATTATCAAAAAAATAAAGACCTGTGATTGCAAAATTTGATTTTGATTTTTTTGGCTTTTCTTTTATCGACGAAATTTTATTTTTGCCTCTTATATCTGCAACTCCATAAAGTTCAGGTTTACTAACAGGATGTAATAAAATTTTACATCCTGAATTCAATTTAATACAATTTTTAAGTTTTATAGTTAGACTTTGACCATAAAAAAAATTGTCACCAAGTATTAAAGCAACTTGATCTTTTCCTATAAATTTTTCACCAATAATAAATGCATCGGGAAGCCCTCTCGGTTTGGATTGTTCAGCAAATGAAATATTTACTCCAAATCTCTTGCCATTAGAGAGTATTTTTCTAAATTGACCCGTTTGTCCCTTATTCACTACTATGAGAATATTTTTAATACCAGCTAACATTAATACCGATAGAGGGTAATATATTAAAGGTTTATCATAGATTGGAAGCAACTGTTTATTAATAGCTTTGGTTAGAGGGCTCATTCTTGTGCCTAAGCCACCAGCAAGTATTATTCCTTTTTTAATCATGTTTTTAAACCTATTCTTTTAAAAAATTTTTTTTTAGAGAAATAATTAAAAAAGTTAATATTTTTAGAGTACCAGTCAAAAGTTTCTTCCAGTCCTTTTTTAAATTTTTTTTTAGGATACCACTTTAACTTATTTCTAATTTTATTACTATTTAATGCATATCTAAAATCATGACCAGGACGATCTTTTACAAATTGTATTTTTACATTTTTACCAATAGTCATTTTTTTGTTTTTTATAATTTTAAGTAAAAGTTTGGTTAAATTAAGATTATTAATGTTATAATTAGTTCCAATGTTATAACTTTCTCCCGCAACGCCTTTTTTGTAAATTGCCAATAACCCCTCACAATGATCTTCGACAAAAATCCATTCTCTAGAATTTTTTCCTTTACCGTAAATAGGAAGGGGTTGATTATTTAAAATATTGAAAATTAAAGTAGGAATTAATTTTTCTGGGAATTGTCCTGGACCAAAATTATTACAGCAATTTGAAATTACCGCATTTAGTTTATAAGTTCTTACATAAGATTTTATCAGATGGTCAGCACTTGCTTTGCTAGCAGAATAAGGAGAACTAGGTTGATATGCATACATCTCATTTGAGCGTTCATTTTTTTTCAAGTCACCAAAAACTTCATCCGTTGAAATGTGAACAAGTCTAAAATTTTTTTTTAATTTTTTTTTATATTTTCTAATTTGTTCTAAAATATTAAATGTACCAAGTATGTTAGATCGAATAAAATCTTTTGGGGTTTCTATTGATCTGTCAACATGAGTTTCTGCAGCAAGATTAAATAAAACGTCTGGTTTATATTTTCTAAATATAGAGAATATTTTTTTATCATTTATATCAAGTTTATAAAATCTATAATTTTTACTTATACTTTTTTTTAATAAGTAAGAGCCATTGGAGTATTTATTATTATCGATATTAATCACAAAGTAATTTTTTTTAAGAAGAAAATTTACTAAATTACTTCCAATAAATCCGTTGCCACCAGTAACTATTACTTTTTTCATTAAAATTTAACTTTGAGAGACATTTATATATAATGTAATAAGATAGATGTTTATTTAAATCAATATTTTATAACCTATATGAGTTACGATAAAATTACGATAATTATTAATACTTTTAATAGTGAAGATAAAATTCACCAATGTTTAAACTCAATAAACTCAGAAACAAAGATTATTGTTATAGAAAACTCAAGTAATACGAATTTCAAAAATGATTTAGAAAAAAAATATAATAACGTCGAGTGTTTCCTTACAAATGAAAACCTTGGTTACGCTAAAGGAAACAATTTAGGATTGTCGAAAGTAAAAACTGATTTTGCTCTCATTTTAAACCCAGATGCTGTATTAGAAAACAAAACTCTCGATAGACTTTTAATAACTGCAAACAAACACACAGATTTTGCAATTATAGGCCCTGCAAAACAAGACGAATACAGTAAGACAGATTTTAACGATAGTAAGGATGAGGTTTTTCAAGTGAATTCACTTAAGGGATTTGCAATGTTTTTGAATTTAAATCAATTTAAAGACGTTGGATATTTTGATGATAATTTTTTTATTTATCTTGAAGAAATCGACTTATGTAAAAGACTTAAAAGTAAAAATAAAAAAATAATTCTAGATAAAAAAGTAATTATTGAACATATAGGGGGCAGTTCACATAACAAAGAAATAGATTTTGAAATGGAGCTCTCTAGGAACTGGCATTGGATGTGGTCACTATTTTATTTTAATAAAAAACATTATGGTTATTTTTACGCCCTACTTAAAGTAAGTAGCAAAATATTTTCATCACTATTCAAAATATTTTTATATACTCTAATATTCAATAGACCTAAAAAACAAATTTACTCACAGAGATTTTCAGGATTATTTAATTCAATAGTTGGAAATAAGTCATGGTATAGACCAAAAATAAAAAATAATTGATTAAATCAAAGTTTTATATATAAAAAACTTTTCATGCCATTTATTAAAAAAAAAATTTTTGTTACCGGTGTTGCAGGTTTTCTAGGATCTCATCTTGCAGAAAAATTAGTCGATTTAGGTCATGAAGTTGTAGGTATAGACAATATGTTGGGTGGTTATGAGGACAATGTGCCTAAAAATATTGAATTTCATAAAGGCGACTGTTGTGATTTTGAAAAAGTTCAATCTATAATGAAAGGAATTGATGTAGTGTATCACTGTGCTGCAACAGCGCATGAGGGTCTTTCTGTTTTTTCACCTTACGAAATAACAAAAAATAATTATTTAGCTTCGGTCGCTATATTTTCTGCAGCGGTAAACCATAAAGTAAAACGAATAATATTTTGCTCTTCCATGGCAAGATATGGTGATCAAGAAACACCTTTTACAGAAAAAATGAAACCTTCTCCAGTAGATCCCTATGCCATTTCAAAGGTAGCTTCGGAAGAAGTTTTGAAAAATTTGTGTGATTTAAACAATATTGAATGGGTTATCGCTGTTCCACATAATATTATTGGACCAAGACAGAAATATGATGATCCATTTAGAAATGTAGTATCAATTATGATTAATAGAATGATGCAGGGAAAAGCACCAGTTATATATGGAGATGGAAAACAAACTAGATGCTTTTCTTATATTGATGATTGTCTAAGTTGTTTAATACCGATGTTGGATCAAAAAAATCTTAACAAACAAACTATAAACATCGGACCAGATGAAGAGTTTGTCACAATAAATAAAATTGCAGAAATTTGTTCAAACCTGACTGGAGTAAACTTAAAACCAATATATAAAAAAGATAGACCACAAGAAGTTAAACATGCAACATGTTCTGCAGAAAAAGCAAGATTATTGTTAAATTATAAAACTACAGTATCTTTAGATGAGGGTATTAAAAAAACTTTTGACTATATAAAGCAACGAGGCACAAGACCTTTCGATTATAATATCAAAATTGAAATAGATAACGATCTGACCCCAACGACTTGGAAGAATAAAGAAATTTAATGTCCAGGAAATTCAATTAAACTCTCAGTAAAATAACCCTTTTTTTTTAAAAGAGTATTCCCGGGAAGATCAAATAAATTAATCACAAAGATAAAACCAGCTACCTTTCCACCTGAAATTTCAATAAGCTTTCCAGCAGCTTCTGCAGTTCCTCCAGTGGCTATCAAATCATCTATAATCAAAACCTTTTCATTTTTTTTTATAGAGTCTTTGTGAACTTCAATAGTTGCTTTTCCATACTCTAATTCAAAATCAATAGAATGTGTTTCTGCAGGAAGTTTATTTTTTTTTCTTAAAAGTATGAAAGGTTTGTTTAAATGGTATGAAACGGTAGATGCAAAAACAAAACCTCTGGACTCAATTGCAGCAACCTTATCAAAATCTATTTTTTTGGCTATTTCAATTATTTTGTCATTTGTGTATTTAAAAGCTGTAGCATCTTTGATTAAAGTGGTTATATCTCTAAATAATATTCCCTTTTTAGGATAGTCTGGAATTGTTCGAATATGTTTTTTTAGGTCCATTATTAACTTCAAGTTCTAACAAAAAAGCATTAATAATTAAATGATGAAAAAAAGAAAACTTGGGATAATTGGTGGAAGTGGTCTTTA
>MDSZ01029206.1_pt1 | contig 18420 bp, 17 predicted proteins | sample 811201 | NCBI WGS metagenome assembly MDSZ01 (sample SAMN05326647, study PRJNA326480) | marine metagenome | isolation source: seawater | place: Indian Ocean: North | collected 2010
ATTGAGGTCTGCCTCGCAAACAGCTTCGACATTGCCCACAAACGGCGCGCCAATTCAGTATGACGAAATCACCCTCATTTAAGTTGGAGACGCCTGAGCCGACTTGGCTTACCGTCCCTGCGGCCTCATGTCCGAGGAGAAAGGGAAACTCGTCGTTAATTGCACCTTCTCGGTAGTGAAGGTCTGTGTGACATACGCCACATGCTTGAACATCAACGACTACTTCGCCTGGCCCAGGATCCGGAACCTGAATGGTTTCGACGGCTACCGGAGCGCCTTTCGATCGAGCTATAACGCCCCGAACTTCATGTGGCATCGCAATACCCCCTAACAAACAATTCGCAGCGTGTTAACGCCGCTACCCCTAGTGGCAAACTAGTTGCTCGTTCGCGGGGTCACCCATAGTTCCTGGTTTATCTTCAGCTCATTGCGTCACGAAGGTCACGACGAAGCTCTCGGATCTCATCGCGCAGCCGCGCCGCGTACTCGAATCGTAAATCTTCAGCAGCTTCTTCCATTTCGAGTTCCAGAGAGTGAATCAGTCTGTGTAAGTCATCTTCTGGAAGCTCCGCTAAATCCCGGCGAGCTTGTTCGTCAACTTGAACTCGCTTAGAGGACAACTTTTCTGGAACGGGAGCGCCTTCTTCTTGTCCCCGCAACACAAGCAAGATATCGGTAACAGCCTTCCGGATGGTCTGGGGGTCAATGCCATGTTCCTCGTTGTAGGCCTGTTGGAGACCCCTACGACGGTTAGTTTCGTTAAGCGCGACTCGCATCGAGTCGGTGATGTTGTCGGCATACATGATCACTTGACCATCTACGTTTCTGGCTGCTCGGCCGATGGTTTGGATAAGCGATGTTTGACTCCGCAAAAACCCTTCTTTGTCTGCATCCAAGATCGCGACGAGGGAAACCTCAGGTAGGTCCAAGCCTTCCCGCAGCAGATTTATCCCGACCAACACGTCAAATTCACCGAGGCGCAGATCTCTTAGGATTTCGATCCTTTCAATAGTGTCAATTTCGCTGTGGAGGTAACGAACCTTGACTCCTAGTTCCAGCAAATAATCGGTGAGGTCTTCCGACATCTTCTTAGTCAGTGTTGTTACAAGAACGCGGTCACCACGGCCAACTGTTTGCTCAATCTGCTCAATCAGGTCGTCTATCTGACCGCGCGTGGGTTTCACTATTACTTCGGGGTCAACCAACCCAGTAGGTCTTATTATTTGCTCAACAACTTGGTCACTCACTTCGATTTCATAATCCCCTGGAGTTGCAGACAAAAAAATCACTTGGTTGAGGCGTTCCATTACTTCATCAAACCGAAGCGGCCGATTGTCACGTGCCGATGGAAGTCGAAAACCATGTTCAACCAGCGTGTCCTTTCGAGATCGGTCTCCCGCGAATTGCCCGTGAAGCTGGGGAACTGCGACATGGCTTTCGTCAACCACCAGTAGATAGTCGTCAGGAAAAAAATCAAGAAGGCTGTAGGGCGGTTCATCGAAGGTACGACCATCGAGATGCATCGAATAGTTTTCGATTCCCGTGCAATATCCGACCTCTTGAAGCATCTCGAGGTCATATTCAGTTCTCATGCGCAGTCTTTGCGCTTCTAAGAGTTTTTGCTCAGATTCGAAAAATGCGAGACGTTGCTGCAGTTCAGCTTCGATATCGCTAATCGCCCTGTGGATCGTGGCACCGTCGGTGACATAGTGACTCGCCGGGAACACAGTTATTTCTTCCAGTTCGGCTAGTCGTTCTCCGGTAACGGGGTCAATCTTTGTAATTCGCTCCACATCATCACCGAAAAGTTCGATTCTGACCACGAATTCTTCATAGGCGGGATGAATCTCAAGGGTGTCCCCCTTGACCCGGAACTTTCCTCGTACCAGGTTCATATCGTTTCGCTCATACTGCATGTCGATGAGGCGACCAAGGACTTCTCTTTGATTGTGTGTTTCTCCCAGCCTGAGGTAGAGCATGTGTTGTAGGTAAGCCTCAGGAGGCCCAAGGCCGTAGATGGCCGAAACTGATGCAACGACTATTACGTCTCTTCGTGTCAGTAGTGCCGCAGTTGCAGAGTGGCGAAGTCGATCAATCTCATCATTGATCGAGGAGTCTTTCTCTATGTAGGTGTCCGAGGCTGGCATATAGGCCTCTGGTTGGTAATAGTCGTAGTAGGAGACGAAATATTCAACGCGGTTGTTTGGGAAAAATTCTCTGAACTCGTTAGCTAACTGAGCTGCGAGAGATTTATTGGGTGCCAAGACCAGAGTTGGGCGTTGAACTTTCTCGATAGCCCACGCGATTGTTGCGCTTTTGCCGGATCCTGTGATGCCGAGCAGGGTCTGAAAACGGTGACCAGCCTCGACCCCATCAGCAAGGCACTGGACGGCGTTGGGTTGGTCTCCGGCTGGGGCAAAGTCTGATACGACCCGAAAAGGATGTGCTGCTGTTGGCGCAGGTCTTGCCTCAGAACTCACAGAAAACAGCTTAGGAACTGGAAGCTACTGGCAAATACCTCTTAGATCGGTTTCGAAAAAAAATTGAGATCTTTGGGGATTTCTTATTTCATTCACACTGAACGGCCGATCTATGGGTATCCTCCGCGCTGAGCAGCATGTGCGACTATTTGAGTTAGCAGCTCCCGAGGCCAATATGAGTGATGAACCTGTAGAAGAAGAAATTGATGAAATGGAGCCTGATCCAGATCTGCTCGATGAAGAGATGGGTGAGGAAGAAATCGAAATCGATCTTGAGGGTGATGACCTTGCAGATGACGATGACGATGACGAGAATCAGGAGATACCCGCTGGTGCACGCCCCACATCAGACGACGACGAAGACGATGAAGATGATGACGAAGTCGAAGCCGATTTGGACACGATTCTGAAGGAACGGCTGTCATCTGCTGAAGAGGACGAAGAAGAGGAAGAAGAGGACGAAGGCGTTATTACTACCGCTGAAGGCGACCGTATCCCTAGCAAGCAAGAGGATGAGATCTTGTGTGAGGGATGCTTTTTACTTGTCAAAGAATCGCAATACGACATGAGGGACAATGTTGCTAGTTGTCCTCATTGCGGGACACAGTTACAGGTTTGAGCATCGGGGGGAGTTATGGAACTCGAGGGGAAAGTTGCTGTCGTCACCGGGGCTGCTAGTGGCATAGGCGCTGCCTGTGCTCAAGCTTTTTCGGACGCTGGTGCGCGAGTAGCGGTTGTCGATATTGACGCCCAGGGCTCACAACTCGTCGCGGACTCCATCGGGGGCATAGCGGTCGAGTGTGACCTCGCAGACATGGCCGCTATTGATTCCATGATCACGCAAGTAGAGGAACAGATCGGCGCTGTTGACCTTTTGTTCAATAACGCCGGGATTGGCTCAGGTGCTGGGGTCTTCGACAGCCCTATTGAGGAATGGCAACGTCAATGGGACGTAAATCTCATGTCACATGTGCACGCCATTAAGGCAGTGCTTCCTGGAATGCTCGATAGAGGTGAGGGATATTTACTTCACACGGCATCGATGGCCGGAATTCTCTCCTCTCATGGAAATCTTCCCTATGCAGTCAGCAAACACGCAGTTGTGGGACTCGCTGAGTGGCTCGCCTTCACCTACGCGCACTGTGGTATTGCAGTTTCCTTGCTGGCGCCTCTTGCTGTTCGTACTCCTATGTTGGGTGATGCTGCCGACAGCGAGTGGGCATCTCAGGCCGGTGGGCCCATCAAAGAACCTGAAGAAGTGGCCCAGCAGGTGTTGGAAGCAATCTCAGAGGAGCGGTTCTTAGTGCTTACGGATCCGATTGCCCAAACTTGGATGGAAAGAAAGACTGCTGACCCTGACCGCTGGCTTCATGGGATGAACCGACTTCAGCAGCGTTTGGAAGGCACTGACCATGCTGATACCCCTTAGCTGAGAGTAGTGCCGCTATCGGCCTAGGAAGAGCGCTGATGGACTCTGGTGGCCTCATATGGATTCCCGTGACGCTAGGCGCCACCGCGGCTCAAGTCATGCGCACTGCGCGCCAACATGAATTGCGCAGTCATCTCTCATCATTCGGCGCCGCGTATGTCAGGTTTCTCTTTGCATGGCCGCTGGCCCTACTTTCGGTTGTTTTAACTCGGTTCGTCTCTCCCCAAAGTGTCGACGTACCGATCCAGTTCTACTTATGGATTGGCGCTGCGGCTGTTGTTCAAATTACGGGTACGGCGTTACTGCTTCAGGCGTTTCGGGCGCGAGATTTCGCTATTGGAACCGTCTATTCGAAGTCCGAGGTGATTTTGGTAGCGACTGGCTCTGCGATTTTTTTAAATGAACCGTTACAGGCTGCCGGATGGGTCGGTGCTGTGGCTGTTCTGGTGGGTGTGGTGCTACTTGCTGCAACATCGGGAGTTAGTGCAGCCCTGAGGGGATTGGGTGATCAGGCAGCCTGGTTTGGTGTGGCTGCAGGATTGTTCTTCGCGTTTTCGGCAATCGGTATCCGTGGCGCATCAACTTCATTGACAGGAGGGTCGGTGTGGCATCGGACCTGTTTAACTTTACTTGCCCTACTTACGTTCCAAATGTTGATTCATGGCTTGCTACTTTGGGCCTTCGACCGAAAACAACTTGTTGGGATTTGGCGGAACCGGTACGCGTGTTTTCAGGTCGGTGTTCTGAGTTTCGCCGGAACTACCGGCTGGATCGCTGCGATGACCCTTACCAGCGCCACCAAAGTTCGAACGCTTGGACAACTGGAAATAGTGCTGGCGTTCCTAGTGTCGCTTGTCCGCCTAAAGGAGCGCCACCATTTTCGGGATTACTTGGGAAGTACTTTGGTCCTAGTAGGAATTCTGCTGGTGGTCGCGCTCGGTTGAACGTGGCCGCGATTCAACTCGCATCGTCAGGTTCAGGGGTTGGTTCAGTTGCCGGGAGCGTTTGAGCCCACGCAAACGCTGACTCGATTTGCGGTGCGAGTTCTTCAAAAGTCACCGAGTTGTCGATTACGAAGTCCGCTAATTCCAGTCGCTTGTCCGGAGGGACTTGGGCAGCTATTCGAGATTGGGCATCCTCTTCGCTAAATCCCCGGTACTCAACTAAACGCTGAACCGCGATCTCAGGTCGAGTGTCAACCACCAAGATTCCACTCACGATGTACCTCGGAGGTCCACCAGCGAGGATGCCCTCAATGAGCAGAGGGATGTCTAAAACCAGGAGATGTTCGGTGTCAGCGTGTTCTCTTATCCGACGTCGGATTTCTCGGTTAACCGGTGGGTGAACAATGTTATTTAGCTCACGAAGTGCTTCTTTGTTGCTAAAGACGAGATCGGCGACCGCCTGACGGTTGAGTGTTGCATCCTCATTTAGAATGCTTGCTCCGAAATGAGCGACCATGTCCGCATGCACACTTGCCCCTGGCTCTTGCAGTTCACGGACAATGCGATCCGCGTCAATGAGCACTGCCCCGAGGTCAACGAAACGGTCGGAGACGGTACTTTTGCCGCTCCCGATGCCACCGGTGAGCCCGATGACTATCATCTCGGTCCCTACGCTTCCTCAGTTGAGGCTGCCGGTTCTTCTTCTGAGGTTTCCTCAGCAGCTTGCCCGTCTTGTTCAGCGTCTTCGTAGTCAGCGACAGCCTGGCGATATGCCTCTTCGCCATGCTCTTCGTAATACTCACGCCAAGCTCGCTCCGCCTCTGACTCCTCGCCTTCGGCGGGCGCTTCATAACTGAACTCTCCGATGAAGTTGCCTGACTCGTCATAGGCGTGTTCGCCGAATGCTTCCTGATATTCCGCTGCTACGACTCCACCTTCAGCCGCCTGTTTGATCGACAGACTGATTCTGCGACGTTGTAAGTCCAGATCGATGATCTTGACCCACAACTCTTCGCCGGGAGTAACAACTTGTTCAGGTAGCTCAACATGATGCGCTGACATTTCCGAGATGTGGACGAGTCCTTCAATTCCATCCCCAACCTGAACGAAAGATCCAAAGGGCACCAATTTGGTGACCCGCCCGTAGACCAGTTCGCCTACTTTGTGGCCATCTGCGAATTCTTGCCACGGATCTTGTTGGGTGGCCTTCAAGGACAAGGAAATGCGTTCCCGCTCACGATCCACTTCCAAGACTTCAACATCTACTTCGTCACCTACTGTCACCACGGAATTGGGGTGATCTACATGTTTCCAAGACAACTCAGAAACGTGGATAAGACCGTCCATTCCTCCCAGATCTACGAAAGCGCCGAAGCTCACAACTGAAGACACAACGCCGCTTCGCTTTTCCCCTGGTTGCAGGTTGTCCAAGAACTCTTCGCGCTGCTCTTTTTGTGTTTCTTCCAACCAAGCTCTACGCGAGAGCACAACGTTGTTGCGATTTTTGTCCAATTCGATGATTTTGGCTTCGAGATCCATGCCGATGTAAGGATCTAGATCTCGAACTCGCCGTAACTCGACTAACGAGGCCGGGACGAAGCCCCTCAAACCAATGTCGATAATGAGCCCGCCCTTGACTACTTCGATGACTGGACCTGAAACCACACCGTCTGATTCTTTGATTTCTTCGATCCTGCCCCAAGCCTTTTCATATTGCGCCCGTTTCTTGGATAAAACAAGGCGTCCGTCCTGATCTTCCTTTTGTAAGACGAGGGCTTCGATTTCTTCGCCGAGGTCTACTATCTCCGATGGGTCGACTGCGTTTCTGATCGAAAGCTCACGGCTAGGGATTACGCCTTCGGATTTGAATCCGATGTCAAGAAGTACTTCATCGCGATCTATTCGAACCACTGTGCCGGTAACTAGGTCACCGTCCTCAAACTCTACGATTGTTCCGTCGATGGCATCCGCAAAGGACATCGACCCAAGATCGTTTTCGACAATGGTGCGGGGTATGTATTCGCCGGCATCGGTAAAGCTGCCGAATTCAGTGGTATCAGACACAAGTTTTTTGGCTCTAGGTAGACAATACGGGGTGCCTGTGGCAGAGCTCCCACCGGGCACGACGTCCAAGGCTACACGGGCTTACGGCTGGAACCATCTCCGGAGTTAACTTCTGGCCCTCACGGTCAATCTATTGCGGGCGGCGAGCGAGTAGTAGCAACTCGGCTTGATCCAAATCGATATCGGTGCTCGTCCAATTTTCCCCTGAATGCGCACTGCGGATCGTGATCGGATCAAGGCCTGCTGTTTGCGCCATGAGCCACAATTCCCTGGGAGTGAAACAAGTGGTCCACAGGTTTGTGGTGATTGCTGCCCCGTCCGGATCTTTGATTTCGGTAATTTCGTGGCGGGTAGCTGTCATCAAATCAAAATTCTGTGCCGACTCTTCACCATGAGCAATCTGAAAGTAGGCGGAAAACCCGGCGAGTAGAAGATAGCCGCCGGGTTTCAGAGCTTCACTCATGCCTCGCATGATGAGTTGATCTGCTTGCAAGTTCGCTGCATCCAAAGCTGCTGGTCCGCCTTGCAGTCCGAAAGCACCTTCGCAAAGCGAGATAACGCCATCGAACTCGGCGGAGAAAGCCAGATCTCGAGCATCTGCTCGTTGAAATTGCGCCATCTCCTGGAGGCCTTGGTCCATGGCTGACTGAGTGGCTATGTCAATAAAGGGCTGCGAGATATCAATTCCGGTGCATCTGATCCCACGCCGCGCTAGTTCTAGGGCATGTCGACCAGGGCCACACCCTACGTCAAGCACCTTGTCACCCGGCTGAAGCTTGAGGTCACGAATAACCACATCGACTTCTTGGCTGGTATTTCGTGTAAATGCGTACCTTAGATACGCTTCCCGCAAGTGGTCGGCCACTGTTTCAAACCAGTGATCATTAACCATTCGATTTAACGGAGTCAACCGGGCCGCGCACTTTACGCCTTCGCCTGCGCCCAGCTCGGGCCTGTAGCGACATTTACTTCTAGTGGCACACGCAACTCTGCGGCATTCTTCATGTTCTCGATAGTCATAGTCTTGATTGCGTTGCTTTCATCAGGATGAACTTCGAGGATCACTTCATCATGAACCTGGAGGACGAGGCGGCTCTGCGCGCTCATACTGTTGAGCGAACGGTCGATTTCCACTAGCGCTATTTTGAAGATGTCTGCGGCCAGGCCTTGTATCGGCGCGTTCATAGCTTGACGCTCAGCCGCCTGACGGACCCTAAAGTTTGGTGAAGCGAGGTCAGGAATTGGTCGTCGACGACCAAAGATAGTTTCGGTGTATCCAGTTTCTTTGGTCTGCTCCACGATGTCGTCCATGAAGGATTTCACTGCGGGAAACGCGGCGAAGTAGGCCTTCAATATTTCTGCCGCTTCTCCAGTCTCGATCCCTAGACGTTGACCTAAACCGTACGCTTCCATCCCATAGGCGAGACCATAGCTGACCATTTTCGCTTGCGATCGTTGCTCCACGTTGACATCGTCTGGGTCCACGTCAAAGATTGATGCGGCGGTTGCATTATGGATATCCACCCCAGCTTCGAAAGCTCCAATTAGTCCAGGGTCTTCTGCTAGGTGTGCGATAACTCTAAGTTCAATTTGGTTGTAGTCGGCTACGAGTAGTTCAAATCCTTCGACGGGCACGAACGCTTTTCGAAATTCGCGGCCTAACGGAGTTCGAACGGGGATGTTGTGGAGGTTTGGCTCTTCTGAACTTAAACGGCCGGTCCTTGCAACAGTTTGGTTAAAAGTTGCCCGAATTCGACCGTCCGAGTCCGCTACGTCTAGCAAGCCTTGACCATACGTTGACCTCAGCTTTTCGACTTCCCGGTACTCAAGTAGGACTGTGACGATTTCGTGCTGATCCTTAATTTTTTCTAGAGATGCAGCATCGGTCGAGTATCCGGTCTTGGTCTTTTTCTGTGGAGTTAATCCCAGTTCTTCGAAGAGCACCTCACGCAACTGTTTGGTGGAGTTGACATTGAAATCGTGGCCGGCAAGACCATGGATAGAGGATTCGAGTCGCTCAACTTCGCCGACAAGGTAGTCACGCATCCTTGTTAGTTCAGTTACGTCAACGCCCACTCCGGCATCTTCCATGCGAGAGAGAACCGAAATAAGAGGACGTTCCAGATCTTCATACAACCAGACCATCGATCTCTCTTCGATGAGGTTCGACATAACAGGTGCTAGTCGGTTGATAGCTAATGCGTCCCTAGCCACGTCGAGCAGTTGATCATGTGAGCCGCCATCAAGATCCAACTGGCCCGCTTCGACTACATCGCTTCTTACAATTTCAGTGCGGCAATATTTCATGAGTAAATCATCGAGAACGTAACGACCCCCACTTGGGTCAAGTAGATAACCAGCTATGGCTGTGTCGACTTTTAAACCTTCTGACTCGAGCCCCAACTTGCGTAGGCCACGACTCAGTTTTTTCGCATCGTGAGTATCGAATCCGATACCGTCAGCTCTCAAGAACTCTTCTAAAGATGACTGCACCTGTTTATCTTTGAGGAACTGCGTTTCAATGACCATTACCTCGGCTGTGCCTGGCTCATAAAGCGCTGCTAAAGCCACCAAAGAGCCTTCATCGTCAGCTAGCCAACCCAGAGATACCGGCTGCTGCTTTTCAGCCAAGGCCTCAAGCAGCTCAACGCATTGGCGCTCAGAAGTGACGATCGTCGGTTCTGCTTCCAAAACATTCTCTTGTGAGCCCATTGTTGGAAGCTCATCGCCCACTAACTCTCCGAGGCGTTCATACAGGGAGTTGAACTCAAGCTCCTCAAACAGTTGCCTGACTTCGTCGGTGTTGATTGTCCCCCACTTCACAGACGCTAGGTCTAAATCCACTGGAGCATCAGTTCGGAGAACCATTGCATCAACGTTTCGTCTTGCTCGTTCTTCGAATTCAATGAGGTTTTGGCGAAGCTTTGGAGTCTGTTCTTCAGCGTGTTCGAAGATACCGTCCAGACCTCCGTACGCATTAATGAGCTTGGCTGCTGTTTTCTCCCCTACCCCAGGAATCCCTGGGAGATTATCTGAGGGGTCGCCTCGTAGGGCTGCGTACTGTGGATACAACTCGGGGGTAACCCCAGTCCTTTCAACGATTCCTTCCTCGTCATACAACGCGTAGTCGCTTACGCCCCTCTTGTTGTACAGGACTTTGATGAAGGGATCTTTGACCATCTGATAGATGTCTCGGTCTCCCGTGACGATAATGGCCTGATCTCCGTTCTCGGCGACTTGGACTGCCATTGTCGCCAAAACATCGTCTGCTTCGAAACCTACTAGGTCGACTGTCGGAACCTGAAGGGCATCCAGGACGGTTCGGACTATTCCGAACTGCTGAATGAGGAGATCAGGTGTCGGATCGCGGTGAGCTTTGTACTCGGGCAACATTTCATGACGGAAGGTTGGTTCGGGGCGGTCGAACGCCACCACGACTCCGTCAGGGTTTTGATCTTTAACTAAATTCAACAGCATTGAGGTAAACCCAAATACAGCGTTGGTTACTTGACCGGAGACCGTTGCCATATCGGTCGGTAACGCGAAAAATGCTCTGTAGGTGAGTGAATTGCCGTCAAGTAATAAATGCTTGGCCACGATGAAGACCCTAGAGCCCAGGCTTGGCTCGGCGTACGATCTTGGGAAAGCTTGATCGATATTTAGGAGCTACGGGCGAAGGTCGCCGCTGACTACCCTGTTAGCGACATCCAACATCGTTGTCCGTTCTGCCATCGCAGTCTTCTGTATGAAGTTGAAGGCGTCACTTTCGGACAGGCTCCGCTCATCCATCAGAATTCCTTTGGCGCGATCAACCGCCTTTCGCACTTCGAGTTGGTCCTCCAACTCTCGAACAGTTGCGTCTAATTGCCGCATTTCCTCGAATCGACCTAAAGCAACTTCGATGGCTGACACAAGTTCTTCTCGTTGAAACGGTTTGACCAAATAAGAGAGAACTCCTGCGTCTCTGGCCTCTTCGATCAGGTGGCGCTGACTAAACGCCGTAAGGATCACTACAGCTGCCTTGCGTTCAGAAGAGACTTCTCGAGCTGCTGCTAACCCGTCCATGCCTGGCATTTTGATATCAAAGATGCACAGATCCGGAGCGTGTTGTTGAACTAATGCAACTGCCTCATCACCACGTCCGGTCTCCGCGACAACTGCGTAGCCTTCTTCTTCGAGCATTTCGCGAAGATCTAAGCGGATGATGGCTTCGTCTTCGGCGATTACGACGCGTTTTGGCAACTGAATCCTTGTGTTGGGAGGCCGCGGCCTCGAGACGTGCAGATATTTACAATAGCCAATCAATTCGGCTTTATTCGCTGGGGAGAAACGTCAGTTGAAATCTCTACCCATTTGGTCAAGCAACGAATTCTGATGACCTTCGAGTTGAACTAGTCGCGCTACGAGCTGCTCACGTTGCTTATCTATGGCAATGAGGTGCCGGGCGGCACGCTGGTGAGTTCGCTCTGATATAGGTGTTTCGGAGACAAGAGCGTGAATTCTGGCCGTTTCCGCTTCATCCTTGAAATGCTCCAACTGCTCTTCGAGCACCCCGAGTTCGGCCTGAGTATGCGCAATTTGTTGACTATTGCGACGGAGCTGACGCTCAACAGTTTTGATTGGCATGGGGCCTGAAAATCTAGCCAGAAATGAGCGCATTTACTACTGGAGCTTGTTATGGCTTACGGCCAAAGCAGCGGGCGAGCGTACCTGACACGAAGTCTGTGACTTCAACATCGACGAATCCGGCCGATCGAAAATACTCTTCGCACTCGCCTCGGGTGTGGGCTCGCCCTTCGCTTCCACACACGAGTTCATTCATTCCCCACATGGCAGCATCCACCGGTCCTTTGCGATCGTCATCCAACATTTCTCCAATAAGGTGCATCTCGCCGCCCGACTCCAACGCCCGGAAGGCCCTTGCTACAACAGCACCTATCACTTCACTGTTGTAAATCGGTAGGTTGCTTGCCATTACAACAACATCCACTGGAGACGGGAACTCTCCTTGGGTGAAATCGGCACCCACTGTTGTCACTCTGTCCCCTACGCCAGCGTCGGCAATGTATTCCTCAGTCGCAATCACCACCGGTGGAAGGTCTAGAACTGTTGCCTTCAAGCCTTCGAAAGTCTCGACAGCGGTGATGCTGTAGGCCCCCGAACCTCCGCCGAGATCAAGCAAGTGACGTCGATCCGACAAGTCGACAGTGCGAACGAAGCGTCGTGCCGCTCCAAACCCGATGCTTGCAGTTGCTTGATGATATTTTCGTGCAGATTCGACCGTAAGTTCGTCGTACATTCCAAGTGTTGTGGAATCGGGGTGTCGCATCTTTTCGGTCATTTGGAACCACCCAGATACGTCGGGCCGGGTAAACATCATCCAAGGGCCCGCATATCTGCTTTTTCCTTCGACAAGATATGTCTCTACATCTGCGGCATTACATAGCTGGTCTCCATCCCAATCCAGGAGGTCCAGGCTTAGAGCGCAAGAAACCAGACGGTCGACATCAACAGGCCGCAATCCTGTTTCTTGCGTCAGGGCAGCCTCAGTGTTGTGGCCGTTACTTATGTGTGTGAAAAGACCCACATCTAGCGCCGTGTACAGCACCGCTGATGTGGTGTAGGCGCGAGCCATGTCCTGCAACCGAGTGGTATCTGTTCGATTACTCATTTGTCCTTTACCTGCTTCATGAAGAATTCGACTGATCTTCGATCTGAAAATATTCAGGCTTTCCGAGTGCCCAGTATTCCCCCCACACCTGCTCCCCTCCAGCCACGTGGAATACTTCGCCTGTGATGAACGAAGCTGTAACCGAAGACCCTAGAAACGCTACGGCTTGAGCTATGTCCTGAACGTCACCTAAACGTCGTTGTGGGTTGTGGTCGAAAGATGGTCGGGCAGCGTCGGGATAATTAACCAGTCCCGGGCTTCGAACGACACCGACCGCAATAGTGTTGATTCGAATGTCATGCGGCGCCCATTCAACGCTTAACGACGCGGCTAGGCCCGCAGCCCCAGCTCTCGCAGCCGCCGTATGCGGTATGCCTACTGATGCTCGTCCGGTGATAGTTCCAATATTTACTATCGAACCTGCGGAACCGTTCTCAATCCAAGCTTTTGCAGCGGCCTGCATCACAAACCAGGGTCCATAGAGATTTGTTTCCAGCACCGCAGCCCAACCTTTGGGCGATATATCGTTCGCTGGAGCGGCAAATTGACCGCCCGCGTTGTTGACAACGAGGTCCAATCGCCCAAATTCATTCCACGTATCGCGCAATAACGCCTGCACCTCTTCGGGGTCGCGCACATTGGCTGCCCTCACGAAAACGTCGACATCTTGACGAGCAAAAGACTCTTGCAGTTCTTTTAGTTTCGCTTCATCTCGGCCGCAGGTAACGACCTGAGCGCCAAGGCGACTCAGCAGCATGCATATGGCCCGACCGATGCCTCCAGCGCCGCCAGTGACAAGCACAACCTGACCTGCATACAGGTCATCTCGAAACCCATGAGTTAGCGAGGATAAGTCGGTGTCGCTCCAAGACGAGTATGGGTCTGAAGTCATGTCTACAAACTAGAGGTAAACATTGATCTCATGCGATATGCGATTAACGATGATTATCGTGCCCGGAGCGGGATTTGAACCCGCACGCCCGTGAGGGCAAAGGATTTTGAATCCTCCGTGTCTGCCATTCCACCACCCGGGCGGCAAACGCCGAGGTTAGCCGCCCAAAAGGGGCCTTCCCAAGCGTTCTTGCTCTAGATTCCATTGATTCCCACCATGACATCTTTGTTTCCCGTACTCTCTTCTACAGCCGTGGTCGACAGGTTTCGCGTGACCATGTGAAACCTTTAGGGCCACTGGACGGTCCAACCCATAAGGTGACTGCATAGGGAGGCCTTGTGCTCGCATTCACATTTCCTGGTCAAGGATCACAGAAGCCCGGGATGGGGGCCGAGTGGGTTGACCATGATAGCTGGGAGCTTGTAGAGGAGGCCTCACAAGCATGTGGCCGCGACGTCAGTCAGTTGCTGTTAAACGCCGATGCCGACGAGTTGAAACAAACTCGCAACAGCCAGTTGACGACCTTTGTGTTGAGCATGGTTGTCCTGGATGCAGTGGAGCGGACGGGCGTCGCCCCTAATTTGGCCGCAGGTCACTCTCTTGGCGAATACAGCGCTTTGTGCGCTAGCGGAGCCTTGTCCTTTGAGGATGCTGTCAGGCTGGTGGCTGAACGCGGAGAAGCGATGCAAATCGCCGCCGATGAGCAAGATGGGACTATGGCTGCGGTACTCGGACTAGACGATGATCTCGTGGTGTCAGCATGCGCTCGGGTCGACGGCGACGTTTGGGTCGCCAACCACAACGCTCCTGGCCAAGTAGTTATCGCTGGAGCTCCCTCAGCCGTCGAAGAAGCTGGCGAGAAGGCGAAAGAACTTGGAGCTAAACGCGCAATGGGGCTGCCCGTCGGTGGAGCGTTCCACACACCATTCATGGCCCCCGCTCGAGACCGTCTACGTAAGGCACTGTCAGAAATCGAAGTCCGTGATCCAGCGATCCCAATAGTTGCCAATGTCGACGCCACCGCAAGACAGGAAGCTGAGGAATGGCCACAACTTCTGGCCAGCCAATTGTGTAGCCCCGTGCAATGGCGACAAAGTCTTTACGCGTTGCATGAACTCGGGTGTCTCACATTTGTAGAACTAGGCCCAGGCACCGTCTTGACAGGGATGGCTAAGCGGACCCTCAAGGACGTCAATACCATGTCGGTGGCAACTCCCGAGGATGTCGACACCCTGCTTGCCGCAGTCACCGATTTGGGGTCTTCTGGGCAAAATGCAGGCGTAGCCGGAGAACACCTGTATGTCACAGAGCGCCTTGTGGTAAGCCCTTGCGCTGGAATCTTCTCTCCGAAAGAAGGGCTTCAGACAGACCAGTTAGTCAATGTTGGTGATGTGGTGGGCTGGGTCGCGGAAGAGGAAGTACGATCCCCATTTGCTGGACTGCTCATGGAGTTCATGGCGTTAGATAGTGAACGGGTAACCGCCAGGCAACCAATAGCCTGGCTCCGAACGAGATAGGCACGAGTAAATGAACTCCACCGCGATATCTGGGGCCCGGATTCTTTCTGTAGGCACGGCTCTTCCAGAAAAGGTCTTAACCAATAAGGACCTCGAGCAGATGGTGGACACGAGCCACGAGTGGATCGTTGAACGCTCCGGCATCCATGAGCGGCGAATCGGCGGAACGACAACCGATCTTGCCGCCAACGCTGGCCGGGTCGCAATTGAGCGAGCCGGTATTGATCCGGCAACAATCGATTTATTGATTCTCGCAACGACAAGTCCCGATCGAAGAGTCCCTGCCTCAGCTTCAACAGTCCAAGAGATCCTGGGTTTGCAATGCGGTGCCATGGATCTCAACGCAGCATGCTCTGGATTTGTTTATGCGCTGGTTGCCGCTCATGGGTTTATCGAAATGGGGCACAGGCGGGTTTTGATTATCGGTGCTGAGACTCTTTCACGGTTGACCGACTGGACAGATCGAACTACTTGCATCTTGTTTGCCGACGGCGCCGGGGCAGCCATAGTAGAAAAAACTGACGGCCCCGGAGATCTCCATGGCTGGCACGTCGACAGTAACGGATCGTTAGAAGAAGCACTCTTTTGTGAGTTCGATGGAAAAATTGAGATGGCGGGCCAGGCCATCTTTAAGAACGCTGTTCTGGCTATGGAGAACGCGGCCCGCAAATCTTTGGCTATGGCTGACATGTCCGCAGACCAAATCGATCTTGTCGTACCACATCAAGCCAACGTTCGAATCGTTGAAGCCTCATGTAAGCGCCTGGGAATACCCTACGAAAAAACCTCAATGGTGATCCATCGAACCGGCAACACCTCGTCGGCTTCTATCCCTTTGGCGCTTGAAGATGCTTGGGCAGGTGGGCGTGTGAACCAAGGAGACAACATTCTTCTTGTTGGGTTCGGGGCGGGTATGACTTCTGCTGCGGCAGTCATTACCTGGGATGGCATATGAGTCAGACTCGAACGGTTGTCGTGACCGGCGGCAATAGGGGTATCGGACTTGCTACGGCGAAACGTTTCGCCGAACTTGGACACCGGGTGGCAATTACTGCCCGGGATCCGGGACACATCGACGATCAAATTTTGGCGGTGTCTTGTGATCAAACAGACTCCAATGCTGTCGACGCCGCGTTTGAGGAAATTGAGTCGAATCTAGGAGCGGTCGAAATTCTGGTCGCCAATGCCGGAATTACACGCGACCAGCTGATGCTGCGCATGTCCGATGACGACTTTTCTGCTGTAATCGACACCAACCTCACCGGTTCGTACAGAATGGCTCGACGAGCAGCACGCCCCATGCTCAGAGCCCGCTGGGGCCGTCTCATCTTCGTTTCTTCAGTAGTCGGATTATTAGGTTCCGCAGGACAAGTTAACTACTCAGCCAGCAAAGCCGGGCTGATCGGAATGGCTCGTTCCATGGCTCGGGAACTTGGCTCGAGAAACATCACTGCCAACGTTCTCTCGCCCGGCCCAGTCGAAACCGAGATGTTTGCCGCCTTAACTGAAGAGCAACAGGCAACTATTACTGAGCAGGTGCCACTCAATCGAGTCGCCCAACCAGAGGAAATAGCTGAAACCATCACCTTTTTGGCGTCTGACTCGGCGGCCTACATAACAGGTGCAGTAATTCCAATTGATGGTGGACTAGGCATGGGGCATTGACCCATAGGCTCTACACTTCGCATTGTCCCATGACACAAGGAATACCCAATGAGTGACAACTTCGAGAGATTCAAGAACTGCGCCGTAGAGGTGCTTGCAGTGGATGCTTCCGCCGTAACCCCCGAGGCCAGTTTCGCAGATGACCTTGACGCAGACAGTCTTGACTTAGTCGAGTTAGTGATGGCTCTGGAAGAAGAGTTTGACATCAGCGTTGAAGAAGAGGAACTGTCCGACGTCGCGACCGTAGGCGACGCTGTGGCTCTGGTTGAGTCGAAACTGTGACCGAAAGGCGCAGGGTCGCTATCGTCGGCCTAGGGGTCGTTTCCTGCGCTGGTACCGGTCTTGAAGCGTTCTGGAAGGGATTGAACTCGGAGCCGCCGGAGGGCGAACGACGAGTCCATGACTTTGACCCGCTTCCTTATTACGAAAACCCTAAGGAAGCGCGAAGAGCGGATCGATCGCAGCAAATGGCTACAGCCACAGCGGCAATGGCCATTGAAGATGCCGGCGAGCTTGAGACTGACCCGGACCGGTGCGGCGTGATCTATGCAACTGGCGTCGGAGGGTTACAAACATTCGAAGAGCAGGTCATAGTTCATGATCGCAAAGGTGCTCGACGCGTTTCACCTTTCATGGTGCCAATGATCATGCCCAACGCGCCCGGCGCGGCGATTTCTATGCGCTTCGGCCTCCAAGGCCCAAACGAAACGATCACGACAGCATGCGCTGCGAGTACCCATGCTCTCGGTTACGCAGCGCGGCTCATTCAGATGGGGTATGCCGATGTCATCGTTTCGGGCGGAACCGAATCTGTTATGTCTCCTGTAGGCATGGCCGGTTTTCAGAATATGACTGCTTTGTCTTCGTCGGGAAGATCTATGCCCTTTGACAAAGATCGCGATGGCTTCATGATGACCGAAGGATCAGCGACTCTCATTCTTGAGGAAATGACGTCGGCGCAGTCACGGGGCGCTCGTATCTACGGAGAGATTTTGGGATCGGGGTCCAATGCCGATGCTCATCACATAACGGCTCCATCCCCGGGAGGAAACGGCGCGCTTCGATGCATGCAGATGGCTATCGAGGATGCCGGCCTTATGCCTTCCGACATTGCTTCGGTGAACGCTCACGGAACTTCGACCCCTCTCAATGACGCTGCTGAAGCTGAAGCCCTCTCTAAGTTATTTGGCGACGACGGCCCTCCGGTAACTTCCACCAAGGGCGTGACTGGGCATGCGCTGGGGGCAGCGGGAGCACTGGAGGCTACTGCCGTACTGCTTTCCTTTGCCCACAAATCGATCCCACCAACTGCCGGGCACACAACTGCTGACCCTGAGATGGCTAGCTTCAATCTCGTGTCAGGAGCACCGCAGGCCTGGGAACCAGGTCCGTCTCTATCTAATTCCTTCGGTTTCGGTGGACATAATGGTTCTGTTGTCCTTTCCCCCGTCGAGTAAGGGCGACTTACAACACACGTAAGACCGCGGTCACAGCAGACGCGCAAATCAGTACGACCGGAAACGGCAGTCGGGCGCATGCTGCGATTCCTCCGGCTGCTACTCCCGCAGTGACCGCTCCTATCGCGAGGGTTCCGCCACCATCGAAGGTTTGCACCATTATCAAGCCGGACAGGACTGCGGGAGTTAAGTTGCTTAACGCATGTCCTCCGACTCCCGAAAGGCGAATGTGGCGGCCTGCGAAGACGCCGACTGCCTTAAAGAAATAACATCCGATCGCCAACGCCCCGATTGAGATCCA
>MDSZ01193706.1_pt1 | contig 18419 bp, 13 predicted proteins | sample 811201 | NCBI WGS metagenome assembly MDSZ01 (sample SAMN05326647, study PRJNA326480) | marine metagenome | isolation source: seawater | place: Indian Ocean: North | collected 2010
AGAAGAAAAAAAGATGCTGTTAACTCCAGAAATTGTATTGAAAATTTTCCGAAGAATCTCCGACGAGGACTGTGAAGTTATGGGATTTTCACGAAAGTGGTGTCGCCCAGACTGGTTGATTTGTACCGTTCTGCCAGTTTCACCACCTTCAGTCCGCCCTTCTATCCGTCAGTTTGGAGGTCAACGTAGTGAGGATGATATTACACACAAACTCCATGATATTATCAAAACAAATAATCACCTTAAAAAGAAACTTCAAAGTGAAAAATCACTTGAGAATACAATCGATGACTGGGTTCAGGTTCTTCAGTATCATGTAGCAACTCTAGTTGATAATGAACTTCCTGGAGTTAATCCCTCAGCACACCGCTCTGGCAGAGTACTTAAGACGTTGAGGCAGCGTCTCAAGGGTAAGGAAGGTCGTATTCGTGGTAATCTCATGGGTAAGCGTGTAGACTTTTCATCTAGAAGTGTTATTACACCTGATCCAAATATTGGGATTGATGAGTTGGGAGTTCCTTACAAAATTGCTATGAATCTTACATACCCTGAGGTAGTAACTGAATACAACATAGATAAACTTTACAAGTATGTAAGAAATGGACCTTATAAACATCCTGGCGCTAAGAGTGTAAAGAGGGCAATTGATGGACGTACAACATCTCTTCAACATACTGATCTTGAATCTTTAATTCTTTCACATGGAGATATTGTTAATCGTCACCTTGTTGATGGCGACACAGTCTTATTCAACAGACAACCTTCGCTACACAAAATGAGTATGATGGGACACAAGATTAAGGTAATGGATTATTACACATTCCGTCTTAATGTATCTACTACAAAACCATATAATGCTGATTTTGATGGTGATGAAATGAATATGCACGTCCCCCAGAGTCTTCAGACCAGAATTGAACTCGATAAACTCACTTACGTACCAAAGCAGATTATTTCTCCACGCGTCCACACTCCAGTAATTGGTCTTTTTCAGGACTCTATGCTTGGACTCAACCGGATTACTAAGGATGGCGTATTTCTCACAAAAACTGAAATGATGAATATTCTTATGTATATTCCTTCATTTACTGGAAAACTTCCTGCACCTTTTCAGGAAAATCCCCCGAGATGGAGTGGGAGACAACTGGTTTCATTCGCTATTCCTAAAGGTGTAAATATGAATATGAAAAATAAGAGTTACGACGAGGATAAGGAAGAAGGCGACACCCTTAATAGAGTTATTATTAAAGACGGCGAATTGATTCAGGGTTGTATTGATAATAAAATTATGGATTCAGGATCAAAGGGTCTAATTCATATGGTATTCAACGATTTTGGACACATGGCATGTAAGCACCTACTAGATGATCTCCAGAATATTGTAACACGCTACATAGTTCTCACAGGATTTAGTGTCGGTATTAGTGATTTAATTGCTGATCGTGAAACAAATGAAAAAATCAAAAATACAATTGTTAAGAAAAAGAAGGATGTTTCTAAACTAGTACAGCAGGTACACCAGCAAATGTTTGAAAAGAGTGGTACAGATACTGTATCTAATGAATTTGAAAAATCGGTTAATAATATTCTTAACAAAGCGATTGCCGATGCTGGTAAGATCGGACTCAACTCTCTGGCAAAGGATAATCGTATGACAAATATGGTTTCATCTGGGTCTAAGGGTAAACCAATTAATATTGCTCAGATGGTTGCCTGTTTGGGTCAGCAGAATGTAGATGGTAAGCGTATTCCAAACGGTTACAATAACCGCGCTCTTCCCCATTTCACAAAATATAATGTATCACCGGAAGCAAGAGGATTTGTTGAAAATTCATTTATTAATGGACTTTCGCCACAGGAATTCTTCTTCCACGCGATGGGTGGTAGAGAAGGTCTTATTGATACAGCAGTTAAGACTTCAGAGACTGGTTACATTCAGCGTAAGTTGATTAAAGCTATGGAAGACTCTAAAATCTATCATGATCTAAGTGTAAGAAATGCTGGTGGAAATATTATTCAATTCCTCTATGGTGAGGATGGTATGGATTACAGTAAAATTGAAAACCAGCAGGTTGAGTATTTCAGTTCTAACATGGCAAAGGTTGAAAGAGATCACAAGTTTGCTGGAAATGAAGACTTTGGATTGTTTATGAATGGAAAAGCAGTTTCTGAAATGAAAAAGACTAAGGGATACAAAAACATTCTTAATGGTTATTTCAAGCAAATTGTCGATGATTTCACAAACATGCGTGAGTATATTTTCAAGAATTACCGTGATAGCGGTGTAACTTACCCGATTAATCTTAACCGTCTTATTCAAAACATTAAGACACAGTTTGAAATCCAAAGTACGATGCTTTCAGACCTGAATCCAGTATATGTAATTAATCGTGTAAACACTCTTATTTCATCGCTCACAGTTAATAACAGGGATGGAGGACTTCTCTTGTTCCACATCCTTCTAAGAGCCAATCTTTCTCCAAAGCAACTTATAAAGGTGCACAAATTTAACAAAATGGCATTCGACTATCTTATTGCTAATATTGAACTTCAGTTTGAGAAGGCACTTGTTGAACCAGGAGAAATGGTTGGACCTATTGCTGCACAGAGTATTGGGGAACCAGCAACACAGATGACTCTAAACACCTTCCACTTTGCTGGTGTTTCGGAGAAGTCAAACGTAACTCGTGGTGTACCAAGATTGAAGGAGTTGCTACATATCAGTCGGTCAATTAAAGCGCCATCGCTAACTATTTTCCTTGATGATGAAAATAGATACGTCAAAAATAACGCTCTCAATATCAAGAAAAAGATTGAGTTGACCTCACTTAAAGACATTACAAAGTCCATGCGTATCTTCTATGATCCACACGATTATAATACGAATATTGAAGATGACCGTGAACTCCTTCAAATTTACCGTGTTTTTAATGAAATGGACGCGGTTCTTAATGAAAACAAGGAAGGTTCAGAGTGGATAATCCGCTTTGAACTTGATAAGCAGAAAATGATGGATAATGATATTACCATGGAAGATGTTTATCATAGAATCAATCTAATGTATAGTGATGATATTTCATGTGTGTACTCTGATGACAACTCAAGCAAATTGATCTTCAGAATCCGTTTGATTAGATTAAAGAAAGCTGATCCAGAAAAACTGAATGATCTTACCTCGCTGAAGGCTTACGCTAAGAATATGCGTGACAAAATTATCATTAAAGGTATCACAGATATAAATAGTGTTTCTATGTTCCTCAATAAGGAAAACTTTATTTATAAAAATAAGGGTTATGAGCAAAAAGATGAATGGGTACTTGACACAAGTGGTATTAACTTGATGGAAGTTATTCGCCAACCTGGTGTTGACGCTAACCGTACAATTTCAAATGATATTTATGAAGTATACGAAATGTTTGGAATTGAAGCCGCAAAGAGAGTACTAATGAAGGAAATTAAGGAGGTCATTAAGGGGGGTGGTTCATATGTAAACTACAGACACCTTTCACTTCTTGTAGACACTATGACTAACAGAGGTTACCTTATGTCTATTGACCGTTTCGGAATCAACCGAGGAAATATTGGACCACTCGCTAAGTGTTCTTTTGAAGAAACAACAGATCAGTTATTTAAGGCGTCAATCTTTGGTGAACTGGATAAGTTGAATGGAGTTTCATCTAATATTATGATGGGACAAATTCCTAAGTGTGGTACTGGTGAATCAGATATTCTTATCGACGAAACAAAACTACTTGAAATTCCAGCAGAGAAACAAGTTGATGATACTGACATGAGTAATTGGGATGATGTCGGTTATTGTGATACTGAAGTTAATATGGAATTTGATATGGATCTATCAGGAACCGGAACTTTAGATCCAAATAAGGTAGTAAAAACAAAGTTGATTAATGTTTAAAATAGTATACTTATATCTTATATTGAATTCATTTTTATTTTTAAATTGCATGAATAATAGTCATCAATATTCCTATATAAATCAAAGTATATGTCTCTGAGAAATATTGAGTAATCTCACTTATTTTTTTAATTTTTTCTGCACTGATTTTTTTATAAGGTGTAATCCACATTAATTCTTCACGTTTGAGGTGTTTCTTTTCTCCTCCTGCGTGATAAATAATTAATCTTTCAACGGTATAGTTAATATTACAGAGTAATAAAATAACAAGCGCTAATACTAATACGCTATTAGTTATTTTTCTTCTATAAATTCGTGTAAAAAAAGCAAAAACTGTAAACAATTTAATCCATTCAGCTATTCTTTGATACATACTTTCTTTTACCAATCTGTCTGTGAAAAACGCCATTACACTCAAAAGTAAGAAAACAATAAAGTTTCCTTTTACCAATTCCATTAGTGAAAATGCGTTTAATACTAATCCTCCAGAAATTATTAAATTTTCGTCTAAAATAAATTGTCTGTTGAATTTATCGGCAATTTTATTAATAGTATTTTCCATTTAAATAATCTTATAATTTTTTTTTGATATTTATTTCTAATTATATTATAACTATGAAAGGACAAAAAGGAGGAAGAGTATCTATGCCATTTGAATATTTTAATGCTAGTGTAAAGGGACCCTTTACATCAAACCCCGCACCAGCCACACTCGCCAGAGGTATGGTTGATCCATCAGGTTGCACTATGGGACCACTTCAAATTGGTGGAAAAAGAAAAAGAAATAAAAAAGAATCTAAGCGTCGTAGATCTAAGAATTCAAAGAATTCTAGACAATCCAGAAATTCTAAAAAAAATAACCATGTAGGTGGAAGAAAGCGTAGTGCCCGTGGCGGAGGTAGTGGTTGTGGAAGACGTTATTAATTTATTTCTTAAGTGTCTTTATTTTTAATTCGTACTTTATAAAATTATTTAAAAGTATAAACTTAATTTTAAAATATTGGTGAAATGGTTGTAGGTATAGGTATTGATTTGGGAACTACGTACTCTGCGGTCGGTGTAATGAAAGGAAGCACAGTAGAAATTATTGCTAATGATCAAGGTAATCGCACTACCCCGTCATATGTTGCTTTTAATGAAACCGAACGTCTAATTGGTGATTCAGCAAAAAATCAGGCAGCTGTAAATGCTGTAAATACTATCTTTGACGCAAAACGTCTTATTGGTCGAAAGTTTTCTGACCCTACCGTTCAATCTGATCTGCGTCAAATTCCTTATAAAGTTACATCAGATGAAGGTGGTAAGTGTAAAATTCATGCAGAATTTAAGGGCGAGGAAAAGAGTTTTCACCCAGAAGAAATATCATCTATGGTTCTTACAAAAATGAAGGAAACTGCCGAAAATTATCTTGGAGAAACTGTAACTGACGCTGTTATTACTGTTCCAGCATATTTCAACGATTCACAGCGACAGGCAACAAAAGATGCTGGTGCGATTGCTGGACTGAATGTCCTTAGAATTATTAATGAACCTACCGCAGCGGCAATTGCTTATGGTTTGGACAATAAGGAAACATCTAAGGGTGAAACAAATGTCCTTATTTTTGACCTTGGTGGAGGAACATTTGATGTGTCACTTCTGTCAATTGACGATGGTATTTTTGAGGTAAAGGCTACTGCGGGTGACACCCATCTTGGTGGTGAAGATTTTGATAGTAGACTTGTAAACTTTCTCAAATCGGAATTCAAGCGCAAAAACAAGATTGATGTTTCTGATAATAAAAGAGCTATGAGACGACTGAGAACCGCTTGTGAAAAAGCGAAGCGCACACTTTCATCATCTACATCAGCAAATATAGAAATTGATTCACTCTGTGAAGGTATTGATTTCTACACGAATATTTCTCGCGCTAAGTTTGAATCACTTTGTGAAGATCTATTCAAGGGTTGTCTTGACCCTGTAGAAAAGGTAATTAGAGACTCAAAGATTGACAAGAGTAATGTTGATGAAATTGTACTTGTCGGTGGATCTTCAAGAATTCCTAGAATTCAGAAACTCCTCAGCGATTTTTTTAACGGTAAATCACTTTCACGATCAATTAATCCAGACGAAGCTGTCGCCTATGGCGCAGCCGTTCAAGCAGCTATTCTCTCCGGTCATCAGGATGAGTCAATTAATGATATACTACTTCTTGATGTAACACCACTTTCGCTTGGAATTGAAACCGCAGGTGGTGTTATGACTAATCTTATTCCGAGAAATTCTACTGTCCCTACAAAGAAGTCTCAGACATTTTCAACATACGCAGATAATCAACCTGGTGTACTTATCCAAGTTTTCGAAGGTGAGCGTTCTATGACAAGGGACAATAACTTGCTCGGAAAGTTTGAATTGACTGGTATTCCACCAGCACCAAGAGGGGTCCCGCAGATTGAGGTTTCGTTTGATATTGATTCAAATGGTATTCTTAATGTCTCAGCGGAAGATAAATCAACAGGTAAATCACAGGCAATTAAAATTAATAATGATAAGGGAAGACTTACAAAGGAAGAAATTGAGAAGATGGTTAATGACGCTGAAAAATACCGTGAAGAAGATGAACGAAATCGTGAGCGTGTTAATAAGAAGAATGAACTAGAAACATATGTTTACTCTATGAAGCAAACGCTTGCTGAAGAAAAGGTTATAGAAAAACTAGGCGAAGAAGATGTAGCAACAGTAAACGAGCATGTAAGCAATACAATTGACTGGTTGGATAATCATCCAGCAGAAGACGCAGAAACATATGAGTCGAAAACGAAGTCACTCCAGGAAGTAATTTCACCATTTATGTCTAAAATTTATGGTGAAGGTGTACCAACGGATATGCCGGAAGGAGGAACTGCACCTGCCCCCGAACCAGGCGCCAATACAACATCAACTTCAGCAACAGTAGAAGAAGTTGATTAACTAATTAATTTAATTCTAATTTAATTTTTTTTTATTTTTTTATTGTTTAAATTTAATTAACGAATCTTTATGGAAAAAATCCAAGATTTCAAAGGTGTAGTTTTTGATATGGATGGTGTTTTGAAAATAGGAAAAAATAAAATAAAGGGTGCTGAAAATATATTCACACGATTACAAGACCGCGCTATGATCGTAACAAATGAATGTAGAAGAACTCCTGGGGTAATAAAACAAGAATTACTAGACATGGGTATAGATATAGCCGAAACACCTATCCTTACATCAGGAATTATGACTTATAATTATATTTTTGATATAATAAACATGAAGGAAAACATTAATACAATATTTAACGTTTTTACTATAGGGGAAGATGGACTTCTTGAGGTTTTAGAAGAATTAAGTTTTTTACCTAATTATAAGAAAATAACAGAATCATTTATTGAAAGAGCGTTAAAAAAAAATAAAGTTTTCAAAGACTGTGATAGATATGTAAATTACATGATTATTGGTTCAATTAATAATATAGATATTAAACTGATTTCACTAATTAACAATTACTTTAAAGTTTTTAGTAATGTAAAAGTAATTATTACTTGCCCTGACGAAATAGATCCTGAAGGCGATAATATTATTGTTCCTAAACATTTAATACATATTTTAAACTACAATAAGACAGAAGAAATACTTCCATACTATACTGGAAAACCAAATCCATTAATAGCAAAATATATCAAAAATTATTTTAAAGAAAAATTCGGTACAGAAAAAGACGCCGATACTGTTTTTGTTGGTGACACTCTCGAGACAGATATTAAATTAGCAAATGAGGCATTATTTAAGAGTGTTCTTGTACTTTCCGGAAATACAAAACAGGAAGATCTAAAAAAAAGTTTAATAACTCCAGATTATGTTATAGATTCAGTCGATGACTTATTTACTGTAATAGATCGTTAATTAATATTTTCTAAATATTCACTAAACTGGCGGTTTAATACATTTTTACAAATAGTGTAATTTGGTTTATACATGCATTTTATAAATTGTTTTTGTATTACCCGAGCTGCTTTGTCTTCCCAGTAATCCATAGAGGCTATAAATTTTATATCACCTTGCCTGAATTTACATACTCGGTGTTTTGTTTCAATCTTAATTAATTTATTATCTATAATATCACCTATAAGATCTATTTGATCTTTATTAATACCTCCACCTGTCTGAAGAAATTCACCATCTAATGAACCACCCTGCCAGTTATAAAAATAGGAAGGATGAGTCAAATTTGTTGGAGGATATCTTTGAAAAAATACTTGTCCAGTTTTTATAAGTTTCTTTTTTATTTCATCGTATATTCCTACTTTTAAAATCATAAAATTTCGAGTGAATATATCTGTACCCTTCATTTTGTTATACTTTATTTCATCTGGAAAAAGAAAATCAATATAGTGCGTATTACCCATTCTTCCTTCTAGATCATACACATGATCTATTTTTTCTAATTTCGTTACTAGTTTATTCATTATTATTGAATAATTATTAATAGAATAAACATTAATATCTTAAATAAAAATAAATTTATATTTCAAATAAAAATAAATTTATTAATTAATTACCTCCAGATTCAACGGAGACTTCTTCTGGCGCTGAAGTTGAAGCGTCTCCAGATTCGTTTACTGCTGTAACTACTTCCTCGCTTTTAGTTGCCAGTTGTTTAAAAGCATTATCAAGGGAGTCAACTAGAGTACCTACTGAACTTAATTCGTTTGCTTTCCATGTGCCTCTTTGTGTTGCAACCTCAAATACATTTCTAATATCGGCAAGAAATTTCATGTTTACACTTACCTGGACTTTACTAAGCATTTCAGATGTAAGTCTAATGTTTCCGGTTCCACCACCATTTTCATTTTGTTCGGGAACTGTAGACGTTGATTTACTTTCAATTTCCATATTTACGTTGTCAGTAGCCATTATATATTTTAACTGTAACTAATTCTTTAAATAATTAATAATTTTTATTATTTCACCAGCACCCTTGGTCTTGCCTTCACGAAAAAGGACTTTCATACCAGTTTCCACATATTCAGGATGATAACGAAATCTAAACTTTACTATTGAATCTTCATATAAACGTAGTGTTTCTTTATCCATTTCCTGTATTATGCATGCTTGTGATATATTACCAACGTGTATCACCGGTTGATACCCAACTTTAATTGTGGTGTGGTGATGAAGAAGTTTAATTTTACATGTGAATTCATAAACAAGATTTGGATGACTTAAAATTTTAACACCATTCCTTATACTATTTCTTTTTAATGTCTCCTTTGGATTTACATACTTGAAATTTATACACCCAGAGTTCCCTCCAAATAATTCAGAAATACTCTCTCTAAAATTGTTGTGGATAGACTTTACAACTATTTTGTAAAATTTACCATAATAAGGACCAAGAGATAAATGATCGCCTTCACGTATAATACCGCTTTCAAGAAATCCACTAACCACTAAACCTATACCATGTATCGAATAGACCGATTCAATAACATAATTCACCGGACAATCTCTATCCCTGTTAAATTTATTCCGTGGTTCTAAACTTGTAACAAACTCCCTTAATTTCGTTATACCTTTACCTGATACAGAACTGACAGGAAAAATTGGCACTAAGCTATTGAAATTTGCCTTATAATTTTCTATAACTTCATTATTATTTTTATCATCCTTTATTAAAGAAATCTTTTTATCAACTTTCAGTTTTTTATTTTTTGAAAATCTTAAAAATAGATTTTCTAAGTCCTTAATTGTTCTCTCTGTAACATTCCTTGGTGAAATGTCTAATTTAGTGAGTACTATAAAAAATGGAATATTCATTCCCAATACTATTCCAAGGTGTTCCCTAGTCATTTTCAGTACACCCATATTTGCGGCTACTACAATACAAGCGTAATCTACATAGCATTTAGAAATGCCACTAATAGTAGTCTTTAAATATTTTTCGTGTCCGGCAAGATCGACTAAAATTTGAACGTTTTTATTATTATTATCACGCATATAGTTTTGAACTATACAGGATGTCCTACCACTTTGTTTTTCATGTGGATGTTTCATAACTTGACTACGAACACTACCTCTTCCATCATCTAGTAAGTTATTGATAACAACGCCTGTAAGAGTTGAATTATGAACTACTGTCTTATCTTCAAGTAAAAATCTTCTATTAATTTCAAAAAAATTTAAACTGAATCCATAATAATCGTCAAACCTATCTTTAAAAACAACAATATTATTAACTTCACCAGTTGATTTATACCCAAGTAAATTTTTTTTAACATATCCCGGTAAATTTAAGTATTCGACTACATTAATATCTATTTTCCCACCTTTTTCTACATAATGTTTAATAGTTTTCAAATAGTCTACAACTAATTTATATCTACTTTTCCTTACTTTTAAAGAAAGAATATGATGCTTATTTACTCTATAATCTATCCCATTTTTTTGATATACCATATACATTTGTGTTCTACCTTGTACAAGCATCCTTACCCTTTTACCAGTTACAAAATCATCCCCCATCACAACATCTCCTATTTTTATATTTTGAATCATCTTAACAGTATTATTTTTCATTAAAATAGGCGTGTCTTTACCAAAACATTTACCGCTATCTACACTACCTATAACTCCTAAACGTGTTTCTTCCCACATTCTAATTAATAATCAGTTTCTTTCTTTATGTAAAATTAAAAATAAAATATTAAATTTAATATATTATACAATATTAGTTATGCCTAGAAAAATAAAAACAAGAAAAAGGGTAAACGAATCACTAAATAATTCTAGAAAAAAATACAAAGGTGGCGCTAGGGAAAGTGAAAATGTTGCTAACAATAACAGTTCACCCACAAAAAAAAATAACCGCGGAGCTCTTGAAAAAGTAGAAACTGGCGTCGCAAATTTGGGGAAGGGAACCAAAAATTTACTAGCATTACCTGGTAAAAAAGGCGCTGAGTTGGTAGAAGGGAGCGTGAGTACAGTTGGAAATCTTGCTGGTAAAACCTCAAAAGGTATATCAAAAATTACTAAATCAGGTCTTGGTGTTGCAGAAAAGGTGACAGAAAAAGTTGGTATTGATAGAGGTACACTAGCAGGGACGTTTACTGACGATGCAAATTGTAAATTTGATGTTGCCGCGAAGTCTGAAAAGCAAGCGCAGATTGAAAGTAAAGGGGAAAGTGATGTGAAAAATCGATTAAGTCAGAGTAGTCTATTCGGTAATGACGATAATTTAAAAAAATTTATGGACGAACGGTTAGTAAAAAAGTGTAGCGAATATCATAATACTCAAATAAATGTACCTGATACACACTTTATGAGGTTTTTTAATCACTGTAATAATTTATTTGATTGTTATAAATCTCTAGATGAAACTGTATATATATTTAACGATGTTATAGGAAGTGATGTATTATTTTTAGATGAAAAAGAAAAAGAAGAGAAAGAAACAAAAACCAAAAAACAGATAGAAGAAAAATTGGACAAAAGAAAAAAAGAAGCCGACGAAAAACAAAAAGAGATCGAAGAAAAAATAGAATTAGAAAAACAAATAGGTGAGAGTAAAGAAGAAACCGAAAAGAGACAAGCATCTGAAAAGAAAAAAAAACAAGAAAAAGAAAAATATTTAAAAGAAAATGAAAAAAAATTGGAAAAAATAGAAAAAAGTAGCGAGGATTTAAAAAAACAGTTAGAAACTTTACTTGATTTATTTTCCAAAGAAGTAAAAAATAGAGATTCTAAAGATAAAAAAAAGGAATCAGAAGCACAAGTTTTAAAAGGGGAATTAGAAAAAATTAAACAGGACGCATATACTAGAAATAAAAGCATCATAGAACTTGTTTTAAAAAATAAAACATACACAAATGAATTTGACAATTTACGAAATGAATATTCAAAACAAGAAAGTGCTAGAGGTTATAAGCGTATTGAAAGACCTAAGCAATTTAATAAAAAAGTAGAAGATTTTATTAAAAATAGGATTTTTGTTGATATCAAAACTAATTTAGAAAACAATCTAAACAAAGATATTGGAGATCTACAAAAAAAAATAGATACGGATAAAAATGAAAAAGTTATTAAAGAAGCAAAAGGAAAAATTCTAGAATTAAAAATGACAAAATTCTTTATCAAGTATGGTTTTACTCTAAGTGAGAAGGATAATTTATTAGGTGAAGAAAAGGGTAAAGATGCATTACCTAATCTTTTTAATTATTTAAAAAAGGCATTTAACGCTGAGGAAAGCAGTCTTAAAAAAAAAAGGGTGGTAGTAGTCAAACAGATTCACAACCGGCATCACAAACAGATTCACAAACAGATTCACAAAATGTTCCAAATAACAAAAACAAGGAACAGTCTAATGAAGCAAATGTTAAAGAAGAAAAACAAGAAAAGTCTACTGAAAAAAGTAAAAATAATTCACCTGAGGGAAAACCCACACCTGCTAAGGAAGATAAACCAAAAGAAGATGAAATAATAACTATTTCCAAAGAATTATTTCAAAATGCTGATAAACTTTTCGAAGAATTTGTAGAAAAAGAAGATAGTGACAAAGACAGCGATAAATCAGATAAATTTTACGATTCAAAAGGTGTAGAACAGAAAATAAATGTTCTTGTATTCTTTTTTAATAACATTTTCATCCCCAATATAAAAGAATATGCTATTTTAAATAGTAAAACTGAATTTGAATTTAAAGATGATTTATCAAGAGAACTTTCTAAGACTCTTGAATACAGCAAGTACAAAGAAGAAATAGAAAAATTAGATAGAGATGGTAAGTTTTTGAAAAAACTAAACAAGATAGGCGATATAAATTTTATTAATGATAAGATGTTTGATGTCATTAAATTGGAAAAAAGAAAGAGTGTAGGACAAAAAAAGGAAGAAGTTATCAGGGAAACACCAGCATTTGATAAAAATGAACTTTATAAAAAACTTAAAAATAATAATGATGTTAAAAAAAGCATTTACGATTACTATAAGTTACGAATGGATTATGAAGTAGATGTCGAAAGTGGTAAAATTAAAAGGGAAGGCGAATTCGGTAAAGAAAAATTTGGACCCAACCTTTATCTTTACATAGTTATAGGATTTTTAGGTACAGCTTTGAGTTTTGAATTAGCCAATCTTAATAATGTTAGACAAGCTATGTTAAATTAATTATTTTAATATTATATAAATATAAATATGTTACTTGATAAAAGGCATCTTACAAAACTCGCTTTAGCCGATCAGATTTCAGCGCTTCCCTTGGCATTCAGTTTTTATATGGCATATGATTTAATCCGCGATATGACTAGAAAAAACGTTCTAGGATTTACTGGTCTAATAACATCTTCACTTTTAGCGGATTTTATTAAAAGACTTCCTTTTCCTGAAAGTTGGCACTTTTTTACACTTAGACCCAAAGGAGCAAATAATTGGGACATATTATCTAAAAATGATTATTCTGATAAAATTAATCCACCTGGTTTTCCATCAGGTCATTTAACTAATGCTACCTATTTTTCTGCATACATTTATTTAACTAGAGATACTAATAAACTTGAAAAACTAGCATTATTAAGTATTATTTTATTAACAGCTTGGGCAAGATATGTAAAGGGTGTCCATAATATACCACAGATTTTAGGGGGGATTTTATTAGGTTTGATAGTTGCTAAGGGATTCGTTGATTTAAATTGATTTTTTTTTTATTTATCATATTTAGTTTATAAGACTTGTAATATCATGTTCAACACTCTTCCTGAGATTAGTCTATTCACAATAATTACCTTTCTTGATAAACTTAGTTTGGAAAATCTAATAGAGTGTTTTGAAAAAAATGATCGTTTTACATATAATGTTATAAAATTAAGACTAAATAAATATATCAGAAACACATATCCTGTATTAGAAAAAGTAGAAAATACACATAAGTACATAGATAAAATTAATACAAAAAAGGATTATATGGAAATATTTAGTTTTATCCACTTTAATTTAGCCACATACAGTTTTCGTAATCCAAAATGCTTAATAGAGAAAAATTTATGTTTCTGTTTGCTTGTTGATAAACTAGTACAAAAAGATAAAACAGATCCTAGTAAAATAAAAAAGTTTATTGATATTGTAAATTATAATAACAACTTTATATTCAATACCAATATTGAAGAAAAAAATTACGTATTATTTTACTTTAATGGTGTTAAGTGTATGTTTAATATTAATCTCCTAGACGATTACCTTTCCCTGGAAAACGTTCTTTAATTTCATTAGATTTATCACAATTAGTTACACTACCAGAATCATCTTTTTTTACTGAAGGGGGTTGACTTTGAGGTTTTGGATATGAAACCGGTTCTATATAATCGTAACTTTTCTCAAATTCAACTTCAAGTTCTGTATCAATTATCGAGTAAAATTTATCAATATTATCGATTTCATTATCGCTGTTGTTATCGTTTTTGCCTGACAGACTTACTATATCAAAATCTAGAAATGAGTCTTTGAAAATAAGAGAAATAATTTGTTTTTTCTTCAAAACTGTATAGTTTCTTTTAAGGTGTATTTCAAGATATTGCTTTGGATTAGGGATTCTATAAAAACTAGATTTAAATGGTTTAAGTGTAATTTTTGTCGCTTTTTCTAATTTTTCATTTATTATATTAAATTTTACAGTATTGTCAGTTTCTGTCAACTTTTCAGAATCAATATTTTGATAAAAATTATTAGGCATGTAAATGGAATCTATATCTTCGTTAAAATCCATGATTGTAAATATTGTGCTACTTTCACTAGTTCCAGGTTTTAAATAACTATCTTCAATCGTTACATGAATGGGATACTGCAAATTTTCATATTTAGATAATTCAAATAGTAATATTTTTGATGCAACTATTTTATTACTATTTTCATATAATTTATATTTGTCGTAGTCATAATGGAATACGTAGGGATATGTTTTTGCAGTTATGGCAAAATCCTTGGGTACAAGTTCCCACCTATCATTTAAATTATTTTGGTAATTATCTTGATAATCAGACATGATAATTAGTATATAAAAATAAATAACATTTCAATTTAAATAGAATTTTAAATAGAATTTAATTAACATACAATTAACTAGAATCTTTTTCTATTATTCATTTTAATAGGTACACCACCACCACCAATACTGGATGGTACTGTTAAAGTAGAGAAATCAACAGTTCTTTGGGCGCCCTGTATTTTAAGACCTTCAGACAATTTATTTACAGTCCTTGTTAATTCATTTATTACCTTTCTATTAGAGTCTATAATAGCTTGTAATTCTAATATTTGACGATTTTGAGCCGTAATTTGATTGTTAAAAAAGGTCACGTCTACAGAAGACGCAGCAGCATCAGAAGAACCACCGACCGGTTGTACCGATCGTCTTTGTTGAGTTCTTGGTCTCGGTGGCGCTCTAGGTTTTGGTGCAGGTGGTGTATCAAAAACACTATCATTTGAAAATGAGTCTTGAAGTATATCACTTGATGTTTTTGATGTGACATCCTGAACACTAGCGTCATTAGTATTCATTAATAAAAATCTGTATGAAACGGCAAATAATTTTACTGTGTATCCAGCATGTAGACCTGTAAAACTGAATCTGATATCGGTGTTTGTATTTAAAAGATTTAATGCCCCACTAGGTTGATAATCTTCTGGATTTAAACAAAGTGGAAGAACATAAACATAGTTATTAGGTACAGCGGAGTGATGTCTATACGGTAGATATTGTCTATAATGTAAAGCGCTTTTATCATCAAATTCAAATGAATTGCCTACTTTTACAGTTAATGATGTAAATGGATCTAAAGCGTTATTGGCTGTTGTAATTCCTGAATAATTAAAGTGGTCATTTCCTGTGTGTGTAGTTAGTGGAACATTATCTCTTACTATTGGATTGTTGCTACTTATTTTTGAATTATGCTGTACTACCCATACTAATTCTTTTACTGAACCTTTCAAATCGTTTAACGTGAAATTACTACTTGTAGTTTGGAATTGCTGAACTGTTTCTATTAAATGAACTAGTTGCCCTCTATTATCAGTCTTTCGCTGCCCACTACGTGTTTCTTTTCTGTAGTTTTTAATTCTTTCTTTTTCATATGTTTCTAGAGTATAGTAAGTGGCATGCGCTTTAAATTCTGATATACCTATTGAACTATTTACAGTTCCACCGTCGTGTAATAATAAATTAGCAAGTGTTTTCAATTTTACTTCTATTTCAAATTCATTCGCCTCAATACCAGTAAGGAAAATAGGTATTGCTAATCCAGGGGTTTTATTAAAAGAAAAATTTAATGGTACTGAATATTTAGTCGCTCTGGTTTGATTGAATTTTAATTTAGTGACATCGTCAACTTTACCTACCATAGGCCATACCTTTTTTGTAGGATCTGTGAGTTCATTTGTAATGTCATACCACAATCCACTTTGTTCATCAACAATACTACCACCTACTTTTAATTTTATAGTATCAATAATAGCAAATCCAACAGCATTAGTCCAATTAGCGTAAGACGCCGGTGCACTTGAAAAACATGATGAAGCCGCAGGTAAAGTTATTTCAAAGTAAATGTCACCTACTAAATCCCCATTTTGCTGAAATTTTATTTTAAATGTTTGCCCGAAATTAGGTGTACCACTTATTTCAAGATCTTTATTATCCATACTGAAATTAGTATGCCTTCTATAGACTGTATCAAAAAATGAAAATTTTGGATATTCGTTGTCTATTCCTATATTAATTATATCAATTTCAACATTACTGTTTTGTGAAACTAAATTTAATTTACCAGCAGTCATTAGACTTTATATAATTTATTACTATTTTTTTTATCTGTTTTGTTTATTAAATATTTGTTTCTTTAAGGTCAAATTTTATTATTAATAAATTATATATATTAATTAAAATGCCAACTGGATTAAACAATCAATCGAAAACAATAATAAAAAGGGACTTTACTACAGAGAGTAATGAAGACAATAGCGAAAGACACATTTTAGAATTGAGAGGTTCTGTTAATAATAGTGGATTTACTGACGCTTCAGAGGAACATATGGGTATTCTTTTTTCAGCGGAACAGAATCAAACAACAACACATGGTAATTCTAGTGCTTCAATTATGGTTGAAACAACTGTTGATTCAAATGGGATAATTACAGGTAGTGATTTAGTTTTTAATACTAAAGCTGATAGTAGTGACGAAAACAGTTCACTTTCTGAAGGTTTACGTGTTAGAAAGGAGGGTGGATTAGGATTCAACGATAATAAAAAGGTTACCTTTGGAACTGGTGGAGATTTAGAAATTTTTCATGATGGTACAGACAGTTTTGTAGCGAATTCTACTGGTGAATTAAAATTAGCAACTGAAACAAGTGGTATAGCCATTAGTATAGGACACACCACATCAGAAACTACTGTTAATGATAACTTAGTAGTAACTGGAAACTTAACCGTAAATGGTGACACTACTACTACTACTAATACCATAATTCAGGATAAATTAATAGAATTAGCAAATGGAACTACCGGTGCACCTAGTGGAGATTCTGGTATTGTAATTGAAAGAGGTGATGAGGCGAACGTATTTATAGGTTGGGATGAAGATCCAGGGCAGGTTATTGTTGGTACAGGAACATTCACGGGAGGTTCTAGTGGAAATTTATCTATAACTGAAGCCGCATTTAAGTCAGGCGCTATTACCTCGACCGGTAATTCAAGTATGGAGCAATTAACAGTTGATTCAATCTTACTGAATGATAAAGTAATAACTATGACAGGATCTACCGATGACACCGCTACAATTACAGTAGGTACACATGGTACACTAGATATAGTAACAACTGATACAGACGCTGCGGCAGCGAATATAACAATTACAGCTGATGGAACTGCTGAATTAGGAGGTACAACAGTAACACTAGATGCAAGTTCTGGCATTTTCATTTTTGAAGATGCCAACACAGAGGTTTTACGAATAACTGAAGGAAATTCAGGTGACGTTACTATTAAACAAGCAGTTAATGGAAAGGACATAATTTTCACACAGGACGACGATACTGAAATCTTACGACTCACAAATGGTGGCATGGTAGAAGTAAAAGATAATATATCATTAAAATCGGATTCATCAGTACTTAAATTTGGTGCGGATGAGGAAATTACAATTACACATGCTGATAGTGCTGGATTAACACTAACTAATACAGGAGTTCAAGGAACAAACACTTTAATAGATATTCAAAATGCCAATTCAAGTAATGGTACTGATGCAGGTACTGTATTAAAACTTACAAATACACATGCTAGTAGTGTTGGTGAAACTGTACTACACACAGTAAATAACGCTGTTGCGTCAACCTCTAAACATAGTGTTTTGTTTGAAACAACTGTTGCTAGTGAAACTAATCCATTAGTCGAGTTGAAAAACTCAAATGCTGATGCGAATGGTCCAGTTTTACTATTGAATAATGCTAGTGGTACAAA
>MDSZ01253768.1_pt1 | contig 18418 bp, 16 predicted proteins | sample 811201 | NCBI WGS metagenome assembly MDSZ01 (sample SAMN05326647, study PRJNA326480) | marine metagenome | isolation source: seawater | place: Indian Ocean: North | collected 2010
AAAAAAAAATCCTCTAGGTTTTTAATTTTGTTTGAAAATTTAAAGTCATTTTTTTCGGAAATTATTTTCAATAACTTTATCTGTCTAAATATTAACATTAGTGAGGTAAATTTAGCCTCGTTAAATTTTAATAATTTTTTACCTGACTCATTATTAAAATTTGGAATAAGAATTAAATCTATTTCAGCCGGAACTCTAGTGGCATGTGATCCAATACCCTTCCAATCTATTATAAGATAATTTAGCTTATATAATAAATCTAAAAGTTCATTCCAAGAAGGAACATTTTTGTACATCGAATGTATATGAGATTCTATTTTAATTAATAATGGCCTATAACTTCCAATACCTTTAATAATTTCCAATTCAGCTCCTTGAGTATCAACTTTCAAATAATCTAGATTTTGTATATTAAGATTTTTAAGTGAATTTTCTATAGTTTCGCACTGCACTTCAATTTGATTTGTTACTTCATAATTTTCAAAATCTTTTTTTTTTATGCTATGTAAGTCAAACAAGCTTGGGTCTGGCTCATACATTGATGAACTTCCAAGTCTATTTCCAAGAATATTTACTTTTTTAGTTTTATTCGAGCTCCAAAGAGCATTTTGAATTACAAAATTATCACTTGTCTTTAATTTTTTAGCCTCTTCTTTAATTGGCTCCACTAAAATTGCTTTAAAAAATTGATTATATCTATTAGGGAAAAAGCCATCAGAATTAAAACCTTCTTGTGCCCCAACATCTAATGAGATTATTTTTTCCTCATCAAGCATTGATTTAATGAGATTTGTAAAGTTGTGATTATCATTTGAGAAATAACTTTTATCTGACAAGTAGTTTATAGCTCTACGATTAATCTTAAATGTTGAAAATATTCTAAATATTATAGGTAAAAAAATTTTTGCTAAGCTTTTTCCAAACTTTTTCATTTTTTTGTAAATGTTGTTAAACCAATTTTTTTACCCTCGATTATCGAGGAAGAACAATGAAGATTTGATCTATCAAAAATCAAAATTGAACCAACTTCCCACTCGTAAATTAATTCTACTTCTAGCCCTATAAGATTGTCTATTCTTTCATGTGCTAAATATTTTTGGTGTATAGCTTTATCAAAAGGTTTGTTCCCAAACATACCTATATGATCAGAAGATCTAATATTTTGACCATAATTTAAATTTGTTTTTTTTAATTCATTTTCATCGATAGTAAAATTAGTTGATTTTCCGTAATATCTATTTTTAAATATAACTGTGCTTCCAACTGGAGTGAGAGGAATAAGAGTTTGTTTATAAATTTTATCTTCTAGATTAAAACCCCCATCGATATGCAATCCTATAGGATTATAACTTTCTTGAAACAATCCAAATATATCATTTCCACTTTCAGATTTAAGATTGTCCATTTTGAAACTGCCAATAATTTTACTAACTCTTGTATTGAATAATTTTTGTAAATCTTTACCGTATTCAATAAGCCATCTTTTTTTAATTACATTTTGTTTTTTATTATGCACAGTGGTTGGAAGTTCATTATAAAGTTCTATAAACTTATCAATTTCCGCTTTATTAAATAAATTTTTAATTACCTGAGGTGGACCTTCTGTCTTCTTAATTTCATCTAATTTTGTATGCATTTATTCTCCCATGTTAATAAGTGTTCCCCTAATTCTGGCTCCATAGTACGACCAATAAAAAACCAGTATACCAATAAAGAAATAGATAAAAGAAATAGAAATAGCTATAACTATTTCAAAATAGCTTACCACATTATTGATCAAGATATTTCGCATTTCTTCAAAAATGTGAACTAATGGCAATAGTTTAGCTAAAATTTGAAGCCAATCCGGAAGAATTTCTATCGGATAATATATGCAACCCAACGGAGCTAAAAAAAATAAACTTGCCCAAGCTATATTTTCAAAAGAAGGCCCAAATCTTATTAAACCCGCTGTGACCAATAAGCCTAAAGTAACCCCAAATATATATAAACTTAGAAGCAAAAAAATTAGAGGAGGTCCCAACTTTAATATTGAAACCCCAAATAAGGGTATAGCTACAAGCGCTGCAGGCACTAAGCCTATCAATGTTCTGAACATTGCAGTAATTGTTAACGCAGTTATAATTTCCTTTATTTTTATTGGAGCTATAAATAGATTCGTGAAGTTACGGCTCCAAATTTCTTCAAGAAACATCATGTTGTAACTAATACTAGATCTAAATAGAAAATCATAAAGAATAGCTGCAGATAGTATAACCCCAATAGTGTTATTGTAGTAAGTTGAAGTAATTGTAAAAAATTTTGAAATGAATCCCCATAAAAATACTTGTATTGATGGCCAGTAAATTAAATCAAGAATTCTTGGGAAAGAGCCTTTTATCAAATAGATATGTCTTAAACTAAGACCATAAATTTTATTCCATTGCATTATTGCTCCTAGCTAATTTTAAAAATGTTTCTTCAAGATTTTTTCTTCCATGTTTTTGAATAAGATTTTCACATGTACCTTCATCTATTATACTTCCCTCTTTCATCATAATGACATAGTCACACAATCTCTCCACCTCATTCATGTTATGCGAAGCTAATAACATAGTAATTGAGTTTTTCTTTTTGTAGTTTTCAATATATGTTCTTACGAAATCTCCAATGTCAGGATCTAAGCTTGCAGTTGGCTCATCTAAAAATAACAAATCTGGTTTGTTTATTAAAGATTTAGCTAAAGAAACTCTATTTTTTTGACCAGAGGATAATTCTCCAGTTTTTTTATCCAAAAATTCATTTAAGTTTAAATCTTCGCTTATTTCATCTATTCTTCGATTAAGATTATTAATTGCGTATAGTCTTCCGTAAACTTCTAGATTTTGTTTAACAGTCAATTTTTTTGGTAATTCTACATAGGGCGAAGCGAAATTCATTTTGCTCAACAGATAATTTTTTTCAGATTTATTAATATCTCTTCCATCTATCATAATACTTCCAGAGGTTGGCTTAATTAATCCGAGCATCATTCCTATAGATGTTGTTTTTCCACAACCGTTAGGTCCTAACAAACCAAGTGTTTCTCCTTTTTTTAATTCAAGATTTAAATTATTTACTGCATAATTATTTTTAAATTTTTTAAATAATTTTTTTACTTCTACTCTCATTTTAAATACGATGCGTGTTTTAATCTGTCGTTTAATGCTACACCTATACCTTTGTTTGGTATAGTTGATACATAAATTTTTTTATAATTAAGTTTTTTTATCTTTCTAAAAATTTTGTAGAGGTTTTTTGCAGCCTCTTCTAAATTTGCTTTTTTACTCAGCTGAAAAGCATTATTATAATTTTTAAATTTATTACCGAAAACTATATGTGCTGCATTTTTTACTTTTTTATTATAATTAAGCACCATAGGTATACCTGGAGAGTAATGTTTTTTTATTTGTCCAGGCGATTTAATTTTCTTAATTGATTTTAAAATCAAAATCTTCTTCTTCAAAATAGTACTAATTTTCTTCTCACTTATTATTCCAGGCCTAAGTATCTGAGATTTGCCAGTTAAATCAATCACTGTAGACTCAATACCTATTCTTGCGCTACCACCATCTATAATCATTTTTACATTTTTTTTAAATTCATCATATACATCTAGGGCACAAATAGGACTAATGCCAGATGACTTATTAGCACTTGGAATAGCCAGAGGGAAATTTAACTTTTTTAATAACTTTCTTATTATAGTATTTTTAGGAAATCTAATGGCCACAGTATCTAGATTTGCTGAGGCTGGCCTGACTATTCTTGAATTCTTTTTTCTTTTTACGACAAAAGTAATAGGTCCTGGACACAATTTTTTGTAAATTTTTTTTAGATCATCATTTATATAAATGTCTCTATCAGCTGATTTTAAATTATAATAATGAATGATTAACGGGTTTTTTTTAGGTCTTTTTTTTATGTTGTAAATTTTTTTTACAGCATTTTTTGAGTATGCGCTTCCAGCAAGACCATAAACCGTTTCAGTTGGAACTGCTATGATCTGATTTAGATTTAAAATATTGAATGCATATTTTAAGACTTTTTTATTAAATTTAAATATATTTGGATAGATATTTTTCATAATGATATTATTATGCCTTTAATGAAAAATGAAAATATTCTAGCTAGCATTAAAAGTAAATCATTAAAACAAGCAAAAAAAGAAATTAGTGAAATTTTAAGTAAATTAGAAAGCAAAGAGACAAATTTAGAGGCATCTTTTAAAGACTATGAAAGGTTGATAAAACTTAATAAACATATCGATTTTTTATTCAAACAAAGATTAAAAAAGATGAGATTAAGAGTTAAAAAAACAAAATAAAGATTTTATGATAAAAAAATTAAAAGCAAATGCTAAAAAAATTGATAATTTTTTAAACAGATATTTTAAAAAACAAATTAACTCAAATTTGTTATCTCCAATGATTTATGGAACTATCTCTGGTGGTAAAAAAATTAGATCTACAATAATTTTTAATACTGGAAAAATTTTTGGTGTAAATAATATAAAACTTTTTCATATTTGTGCTGCTGTTGAGCTCATTCATTCTTACTCCTTAATTCATGATGATCTTCCTTGTATGGATAATGATCGACTAAGAAGAGGTAAACCTACAACACATATTAAATTTGGAGAGTCAACTGCTGTACTTGCGGGAAGTTCGCTTCTTACTATGGCTTTTGAAATTTTGACTGAAAATAAATTTAAAGTCTCAGAAAAATCTAAAAATGATTTAATTAAAAATTTAGCAGCTTGTTCTGGTCATACTGGTGTCGCTGGCGGCCAAGAGCTAGATTTAAGATACGAGAGAAAAAAGAAAAGTTTTAAACAAATTACTCAAATGCAAAGAAAAAAAACTGGGCAGCTTTTCAAATTTTGTTGTTATGCACCTTGTTTAATTGCAAATAGGAGTATTAGTGAAAAAAAAAATATGTCTAAACTAGGTGAAGATATAGGATTGTTATTTCAACTAGCTGACGATTTTTTGGACATAAAAGGTTCAAAGAAAAAAGTAGGAAAATCCTTGAATAAAGATAATAAAAAGGGAAAATCCACATTAATTAAATTAATAGGTTATAATAAAGCTATTTTGTATGCAGAAAATTTAAAAACGAATATATTAAGAAGATTGAGAAAATATGGAAAAAAGGCTAATGACTTGACTGAAACAATTAACTTTATTTTAGAAAGAAATATTTAATGAGTAGACTTATAGACAAAATAAATTTTCCCTCTGATCTTAAGAAATTGAAAAAAAGCGATCTTAAACAAGTTTCAGAAGAGTTGAGAAAAGAATTAATAAATGTTGTTGCTGAAACAGGTGGTCACTTAGGAGCTGGTCTAGGTGTAGTTGAGTTAACTGTAGCTCTACACTATGTGTTTGACACTCCAAAAGATAAATTAGTTTGGGATGTAAGTCACCAGTGTTACCCTCATAAAATTCTAACTGGCCGGAAAAAAGAAATTCGAACACTCAGAAAGGGAGGAGGTTTATCAGGATTTACTAAAAGGTCAGAGAGCGAGTACGATCCTTTTGGTGCAGCTCATAGCTCAACTTCTATTTCGTCTACTTTAGGTATGGCAGTTGCTAAAAAACTTTCAAATAATAATAATGATGTTATTGCAGTTATAGGCGACGGTGCTATGAGTGCCGGAATGGCTTATGAAGCTATGAATAATGCTGGGGCCTTAAAATCAAAATTAATAGTTATTTTAAATGATAACGACATGTCAATTGCTAGGCCTGTAGGAGCTATGAGCAAATATTTAGCTAAACTTTTATCTGGAAAACTATATTTTAGTTTTAGAGAAACAATAAAATTAATTACTTCAGCGTTTTCGAGGAGGTTCAGTCAAAAAGCAGGGAAAGCAGAGGATATTATTAGAGGAATAGTTACAGGTGGTACTTTATTTAGCGAACTAGGATTTTATTATATCGGACCTATAGATGGTCATGATGTTGATTATTTAGTCCAAATTTTAGAAAATGTTAAACATTCAAATCATGACGGTCCGATACTCATTCATGTAAAAACTCAAAAAGGTAAGGGCTATAAACCTGCTGAGTTATCAGGGGATAAGTATCATGGGGTGTCTAAATTCAATGTTTCTACAGGTCAACAAAAAAGCTCAAATTCAAACACCCCTTCTTACACCAGGGTTTTTGCAGAAACATTAATTAAACATGCAGAAAAAGATACAAAAATTGTTGGAATTACGGGAGCTATGCCATCTGGAACTGGTTTAAATATTTTCGAAAAAAAATTTCCTGAAAGAATGTTTGATGTGGGTATAGCAGAACAACATGCTGTGACTTTTGCTGCGGGTCTCACAACCGAAGGGTATAAACCATTTGCTGCAATATATTCTACATTTTTACAAAGAGCTTATGATCAAGTGGTTCACGATGTAGCTCTTCAATCTTTACCTGTAAGATTCGCAATTGACAGGGCAGGTTTGGTAGGAGCCGATGGGCCAACTCATGCCGGGTCATTTGATATTACTTATTTATCAACATTACCAAATTTTGTAGTTATGGCAGCCAGTGATGAAGCTGAGTTAGTAAAAATGATAAATACTTCAGTGAAAATAAATGATCGTCCCTCCGCTTTTAGATATCCTAGGGGTAATGGTGTTGGTATTGAACTACCTGGTTTAGATGAAAATTTAGTGATTGGAAAAGGAAGAATAATTAAAGAGGGGAAGAAGGTTGCAATTTTAAATTTTGGAGCGAGATTAGAAGAATGTAAAATTGCCTGTCAATCTCTTGAAAAAAAAGGAATTAAACCAACAATAGTCGATGCAAGATTTGCAAAACCATTAGATGAAAAATTGATTATGGAACTAGCAACAAATCACGAACTGTTAATTACTATTGAAGAAGGTGCTATAGGTGGATTTGGTTCCCATGTGATGCATCTGCTATCCGAAAGAGGAGTGTTTGACAATGGTTTGAAATTTAGATCGATGATTTTACCAGATATTTTTATTGATCAAGACACACCAAAAAAAATGTATGAGGTAGCTGGGCTCGATGCTTCTGCAATAATTAATAAAATAGAAAACGCTCTTAAGTCTAATGTGATTATTGCAAAAAATAAATCATCTAATTAACCGCATTGGGCTCTATTCATAAGATAATGATCTAATAAAACACACGATAACATTGCTTCACCAATTGGAACGGCTCTTATTCCTACGCATGGGTCGTGCCTGCCTTTAACTGTTATATCAGTATTTTTACCTTTTTTATTTACTGTCTCTCTTTTATTAAGTATTGAGGATGTTGGTTTGACTGCGAATGAAGCGATTATTTCTTGACCAGACGAGATCCCTCCTAAAATACCCCCGGCGTTATTGGATTTAAATTTAATCTTACTTTTTTTAATCCTCATTTCATCTGAATTTTCCTCTCCACTTAAAAAAGCTGATGACATTCCAGATCCTATATTTACTCCTTTGACTGCATTTATACTCATTAATGCTGAAGTTATATCTGTATCTAGTTTTGAGTAAATCGGTGCGCCAAGGCCCACCGGAACGCCTTTGGCTCGCAATTCAATTATTGCCCCACAAGAAGATCCTGATTTTCTTACTGCGAGAAGATATTTTTCCCACAATTTTAAAGATTTCTTATCTGGACAGAAAAAGGGATTCTTTCTTATTTCTTTTTCATTCCAATTTTTTTTATCACAAGACATTAAACCAAGTTGTGTTACTGCCCCTATAACATTAAATTTTTTTCCGATAAGTTTTTTAAGTATAATTTTGGCTACTGCGCCCGCTGCAACTCTACACGCTGTTTCTCTTGCAGACTGCCTTCCTCCACCTCTAAAATCCCTAATTCCATACTTTTTAAAATATGTAAAGTCGGCATGCCCAGGTCTAAATTTGTCTTTTATTGTTTCGTAGTCCCTAGATTTTTTGTCCTCATTATAAATTATAATTGATAACGGGGTGCCAGTCGTTTTTCCTTGAAAAACTCCGGACAATATAACAACTTTATCAGTCTCTTTTCTTTGAGTAGTAAATTTTGATTGGCCGGGTCTCCGTCTATCCATGTCTTTTTGTATATCTTTTTCAGATATTGCAATATTAGGCGGACAGCCGTCAATTACACAACCTATAGCTGGCCCATGAGACTCTCCCCATGTAGTGAACCTAAAAATTTTACCAAAAGTATTAAAAGACATAGTTATTTAATGTATAGATTATTTTATAATATTTATGAATCAAAAAAGTGGCAAAAATTCGCTTGGGCTTGATAAATGCTTCGAAGATTTGGATAATCCTATAGATTTATTCAAAAAATGGTTTTCAAAAGCAAAAGAAACAGAAATAAATGACCCTAATGCATTAGCGCTGGCAACAGCTGATAAAAATAATCAACCTTCGGTAAGGATGGTTCTGTTAAAAGGTTTAAGTGAAAAAGGATTTGTTTTTTATACAAATTTTAAAAGCAAAAAAGGGAATGATTTAAATAAAAATCAGAAAGCTTCAATGTGTTTTCATTGGAAAAGCTTGAGGCGTCAAGTAAGAATTATTGGTTTCGTAGAAAAAGTTTCTGATAAAGAAGCTGATGAGTATTTTAATTCCAGACCTTATAAAAATAAGATATCGGCCTGGGCCTCTGAACAATCTCAAGTTTTAAATAAAAGAGAGGATCTTATTATCAGATTTAAAGAATTCGAAAAAAAATACCCAAGTGACGAAAAAGTTCCTAGGCCTCCTCATTGGTCGGGATGGAGGATAGTGCCAAGCGAGATCGAATTTTGGAATGATGGCGAAGGAAGAGTTCATGAAAGATTAAATTATAAATATTTTAGCGGTAAGTGGTTTAAAGAACTTTTAAATCCTTAAAAAGATCGCGTAAGACTAAAACTAGTCAAATTTTGAAGAACTTTTTTTTCTTCTGATAAATTAAAAGTGCCTAAAGCGTCTTTTGACACGTTAACAAAGTATTCAGCTCTTTTAAAACTTTCTTCAACCGCTTTATATTTGTTTATAAGCGCCAAAACTTCACTAAATTCGTCTTCATTTCTTTTTTCCTTCTTAAAGATACTTAACAAAAATTTTTTTTCCTCGATATTGGCTCTTTGAAAAATAATAATAATAGGAAGGGTAGTTTTACCTTCAAAAAAATCTTTTCCTATTTCTTTTCCGAATGAAATTTCTTTAGCAAAATAATCTAGCGCATCATCAGCTATTTGAAATGCAAGTCCTAAATTTTTTCCATAGGATTCTAATGCGCCTTTTTCTTTATCATTTGCGCCAGCTAAACATGCTCCAGTTCTTGTTGCAGAGGCGAAAAGAGCAGCAGTTTTTAAGTTAATTATTTTAATATAGGTATCTTCTAATAAATCAGCTTCACCTTTGTGTTGAAGTTGTAAAATTTCTCCTTGAGCAATTTTTGCTGATGTAGAAGATAATAATTTTAATATTTCTAAATCTCCGTCATCAACCATTAGCTCAAAACATCTGCTAAGCAGATAGTCACCAACAAGTATTGATGACTGATTTCCCCAAATGGAATTTGTTGTTTTATTTCCTCTTCTTAATTCACTTTCGTCTATTACATCATCATGTAATAAAGTTGCTGAGTGTATAAGCTCTACACAAGCTGCAAGATTAATGTCTCTATCTCCAAGTTCATATCCACACATTTTAGCTGAACTTAGCGTGAGTAAAGCTCTAAGTCTTTTACCCCCAGATTTTAAATGATGATCGCTCATTTTTTTTATAAGAGAAACTTTACTTTTCAATTTATGATTTATTAAATTTTCAACTTTATACAGTTTATCCCCTACTAAATTTTTCAATTCTAAGTAGGCAGAATTTGCTGATTTTTTTAGTGGTATTACTGATCCCATAAGACTAATTTATATTTGATTTATTAAATAATAAATTTTTAAATAGATCCCTGGTGACGCACCTTTTTCAACTAGGGGTAGCGAAATATTTGTTTAATTTTTAATAAATGTATTGATATAAGGGAAAAGTAATAAATTATTTATGTTCTCAATATTTAAAAAAAAGAAAATAGTTCCCCATGTAAGACTTACTGGAGTTATTGGCTCTGTAGGTAAGTTTAGACAAGGCATGGAATTGGCCAATCAAAGAGACACTTTAAAGAAAGCTTTTTCTGTAAAAAAAATTACTCATGTTGCAATTTCGATAAATTCTCCTGGAGGATCTCCTGTTCAATCCCATTTAATATATAGCTATATAAGACAACTCGCTGAAAAAAATAAAGTAAAAGTAATAGTATTTGCAGAGGATGTTGCAGCTTCAGGTGGATATTTCATTGCATGCGCAGGAGATGAGATATATGCAAATTCGAGCTCCATAATAGGTTCAATAGGAGTTATCTCGGCCTCTTTTGGTTTTAAGGAATTGATTCAAAAAATTGGAATAGAACGTAGAGTATATACAGCAGGAAAAAACAAAAGCACCTTAGATCCTTTTGTTGATGAAAAAGAAGAGGATGTCAAAAGACTTAAGAATATTCAACTTGAACTTCACTCTGATTTTATAAAAATTGTAGAAAAAAGCAGGGGATCAAAATTGAAAGATCCTGATAAAAATAATATTTTTACAGGTGAATTCTGGACGGGTAAAACATCTCTTAAACTTGGACTAATAGATGGAATAGGAAATGCAGATCAAATTTTGAGAGAAAAATTTGGAGATAAAGTAGTTGTTAAAAACTTTGAGAAACAAAAAGGATTTATTGCAAGAAAACTATCGTCCTCTTTACACGACCCAGTTGAGAAATTGACAAACCTTATTGAGGAAAAGTCGATGTGGCAGAAATTTGGTTTATAAATGCCAATAAAAAAAAGAGCAAAAAAAAAATTAAACTTTTTATCTTTTCAAGATATCATCATGAATCTTCAAAAGTTTTGGGGGAAAAACGGATGTGTTATTTTACAACCTTATGATTTAGAAATAGGGGCAGGTACATTTCATCCGGCTACTACTTTGAGATCTTTGGGAAATAAACCGTGGAAAGCTGCGTATGTGCAACCTTCAAGAAGGCCAACAGATGGGAGATATGGCGAAAATCCAAATCGATTACAGCATTATTATCAGTATCAAGTAATAATCAAACCATCCCCTAATAATATTAAACAAACATACTTAAAAAGTTTGGCATCTATAGGAATAGATATAAAAAATCATGATATTCGTTTTGTCGAAGATGATTGGGAAAGCCCAACTCTTGGTGCTTCAGGGTTAGGTTGGGAAGTTTGGTGTGACGGTATGGAAATAACACAATTTACTTATTTTCAGCAAATGACAGGAATAGAGTGTAAATCTGTGCCTGTGGAGATAACCTATGGATTGGAAAGATTATGTATGTTTGTACAAGGAAAAAATAATGTATTTGATCTTGACTGGAATAATGAGGGAATAAAGTATAAAGAAGTTTTTTTTCAAGCAGAAAAAGAGTTTTCAGCTTATAATTTTGAATTTGCAAACACTGAAACTTTACTTAAAAATTTTGAATCATGTGAGAGGGAGTGTAAATCTTTATTAGATAAAAATTTATCACTACCCGCTTATGACCAATGTTTGAAAGCAAGTCATATTTTTAATTTATTAGACGCTAGAGGTGTAATAGGCGTTGCAGAAAGAACTGGATATATAACCAGAATAAGAGAACTTGCAAAAGGCTGTGGATCACTTTGGTTAAGTTCACAAGAATAACTTATGGCTGAACTCTTATTAGAACTTTATAGTGAAGAAATACCACCTAAATTACAAATAAGTGCGCGGAATCAATTAAAAGATCTTGTTAAAAAATCATTATTTGAAAACAAGATCAATTCAGAAGAATTTCAGACATTTTCTTCCCCAACGAGAGTATGTTTAGTAATTAAGGATTTGCCAATAAAAATCAATATTTCTGCTCAAGAAATTAGAGGACCAAAAGTAGACTCACCAGAAAATATTATAAATGGCTTTCTAAAAGCCAAAAACATCTTAAAAGAAGATTTGATTGAAAAAGAAACGGATAAGGGTAAATTTTATTTTATAAAATCAAATGCAAAAACTCTTTTAATTGAGGATTTTTTGAAAGATACACTTCCTAAAACTTTAACTGCTATTAGTTGGAAAAAATCAATGAAATGGTCAGATTATAATTTAATGTGGGGTAGACCATTAAGATCGGTATTGGCAATATTTAATAATAAAAAAATTTCTTTTGAACTAAACCATTTAAAAACCACTGACAATATTATTATTGAAAACCAGCAAAAAATTAAAGTAAAAAAAATAAAAAATTTTAAAGATTATATTACATTGTTAAAGAAAAATAAGATTTTCGTTGACCAAAATTTAAGAGAAAGAGTAATTCTTAAAAAAATTAAATCCATATGCAAATCCAAGAACTTTGAAGAAAATTTAAATCAACAGCTATTAGAAGAAGTTGTTAATATTGTTGAAGATCCAAACATATTATTAATTAATTTTAATAAAGAGTATTTAAAAATTCCAAAAGAAATTATCATCTCAACCCTTGAAAAGCATCAAAGATACTTTCCAATATTTAATAATAAAGGAGCATTAACAAACAATTTTTTTGTAGTTTCAAACAAAAAAGATGAAAAAAAATTAATTACTGAAGGTAATAAAAGGGTAGTCGAAGCAAGATTATCGGATGCAAAATTTTTTTGGGACAAGGATAGATCTAAAAATTTAATAAAACAAATAGCTAATTTAAAAGCAGTTGTATTTTACGAAAAACTAGGGACAATTTACGACAAAACCCAGAGAGTGAGGCAGCTTGCTGGGTTGCTCTCAGACGATTTAAATATAAATAAAGAGAAAGTTCAAATTGCTGCATCTATTTCAAAATCTGATCTTTGTTCCGACCTTGTAAATGAGTATCCAGAGCTTCAAGGCGTAATGGGAAAATATTTTGCATTATCACAAGGCTTTGAGGAAGAGGTTGCAAATTCTGTAAGCGAACATTATTTACCAACAGGAATTACATCTCCATTACCCAAAAAACCATTAAGTTATTCAATCTCAATAGTAGACAAAATAGATACATTGGTGGGTTTTTTTGTTGTAAATGAAAAACCAACAAGCTCCAAAGACCCTTTTGCACTAAGAAGAGCAGCAATAGGTTTGTTAAGAATAATAATTGAAAATAAATTAATTTTTAATTTAAGAAATTTAATTAGTTATTCCATAAGACTTTACGAAGATCAAGGAGTCGTTAAAAAAAATAATAAAGCGGAAGAACAAGTTCTTGAGTTTATAGGGGAAAGAATGAGAAATATTTTAAAACAAAAGAACATTAAAATGGATATTATTGAAGCTGCGGTAAGTTCTCATATAGGTGATAATTTTTTGGATCTTTACAAAAAAACTATTTTAATGAATAAACATTTAAACAAAGACTTGGGTGTGAATGCTATAAGCTCATATAAAAGAGCTGCAAATATTTTAAATAAAGAAGATAAAAAAATTTCAGGAAGACCAGATGCAGTTTTGTTTAGAAGAGATGAAGAGAAATTGCTTTATGAAAAAATCAATGAAATAAGAAAAGCTTTTACAGTAAAAGAGAGCAATAAAGACTATGAAAATTTGTTAATAAAATTATCAGATACCAAGGGGACCACAGACAATTTTTTTGACAATGTTGTAGTAAATGATGAAAATCAGGATATTAAAAATAATCGGTTGGAATTGTTAAAAATGTTTTGTAATACTTTTGATAACTTTATCGATTTCTCTAAATTAGAAGGTTTATGATGAAAAAATTAATATTTAGTTTTGATGATACATCGGCAAAAAAATTAAAAAATAAAAAAAACATTCTTGGTGGCAAAGGAGCTAACCTTGGTGAAATGGGAAGGCTTGGCTTACCTGTTCCACCTGGATTTACTGTAACCACAGAAGTTTGTGATATATTTTATAAAAATAAAAAAAAATTACCCTTAAAATTAATAAGAAACATAGAGATAGAATTAAAAAAAATAGAGAATAAAACAAAAAAAAAATTTGGTGATCTTAACAATCCATTATTGGTTTCAGTTAGATCAGGCGCGAGAATTTCAATGCCCGGTATGATGGATACTATTTTAAATTTAGGATTAAATGATAAAACCGTCGAAGCTTTAAAAAAGAGGACTTCTAATGGTAGATTTGCCAAAGACAGTTACAGGAGATTTATACAAATGTATAGTAATGTAGTTCTAGGTATCGAAGGACATTTATTTGAAGAGCTAATTGATAATTATAAATTAACAAAAGGCGTTCTGCTAGATACTGATTTAGATGAAAGCGATTGGGATGGTTTAATAGAAACCTTTAAAGAATTAATTAAAAAAGAAAAAAAAATTATTTTTCCTCAAGATGTAAAACACCAGTTACTTGGAGCAATAACAGCTGTATTTCTCTCTTGGGATAGCCAACGGGCAAAAATATACAGAAAATTGAATCAGATTCCAGATCATTGGGGAACGGCAGTTAATATACAAGCCATGGTATTTGGAAATATGGGAAATAACTGTTCAACTGGTGTTGCCTTTACAAGAAATCCCTCAAATGGAGAAAATTCTTTTTTTGGAGAATTTTTGATTAATGCGCAAGGCGAGGATGTTGTGGCTGGAACAAGAACACCTCAATTCATTACAAAAAAAGCCAAACAACAATCAGGTTCAAAAGATCTATCAATGGAGGAAGCGATGCCTAAAGTTTATAAGGAACTATCTAAAGTATTTTTAAAACTGGAGAAGCACTATAAAGATATGCAAGATATAGAGTTTACAGTTGAAAATGATAAACTTTGGATGCTTCAAACAAGATCAGGAAAAAGAACAGCAAAAGCTGCAATTAAAATTGCAGTTGATATGGTAAAAGAGAAATTAATTACAAAAAAAGAGGCTATTCTTAGAATAGATCCTAATACTTTGGAAACTTTGTTGCATCCGACTCTTGATGACAAAGTCGAAAAAGAAATAATTGCATCAGGTTTACCTGCATCGCCCGGTGCAGCAAGTGGAAAAGTTGTTTTTACGGCAGATGAGGCAGAAAAATTAAATAATATGATGCAAGACACTATTTTAGTAAGACTAGAAACCTCTCCAGAAGATATTCATGGTATGCATGCAGCAAAAGGTATTTTAACTGCTAGAGGTGGAATGACAAGTCATGCTGCCGTTGTTGCTAGAGGAATGGGTAGACCATGTGTTTCAGGATCCAGCGAAATTACGATTGATTATGAATCAAAACAATTTAAAGCTGGTGACATAATAATAAAAGAAGGCGATGTAATCACTTTGGATGGAGGAAGTGGGAAAGTAATGAAAGGCTTAGTTCCTACTGTTCAACCTGAAATTTCAGGTTACTTTTCGACAATTATGAAATGGGCTGACGAATTTAGAAAATTAAAAGTTAGAACTAACGCTGAAACTGAAAACGATAGTAAGACCGCTAGAGACTTTGGAGCTGAAGGTATTGGCCTATGTAGAACAGAGCACATGTTTTTTGATGAAGAAAGAATTTTATCTGTAAGACAAATGATTTTATCTAAGTCTACAGAAGATAGAAATAGTGCTTTAGAAAAACTTTTACCTCACCAAAAAGAAGACTTTAAAAAGATATTTAAAGTTATGTCCGGTCTTCCCGTAACTGTAAGATTGTTAGACCCACCTCTTCATGAGTTTTTACCTAGAGCAGAAAAAGATATAGAAGAAGTTGCAAGGTCTTTAAATTTATCTAAAAAAGAAATTAAAGATAGAATTTCTGAACTTCATGAAGAGAATCCCATGTTAGGTCATAGAGGTTGTCGTTTAGGTATTTCTTTTCCTGAAATTTATGAAATGCAATGTAGAGCAATATTTGAAGCAATCGTACAACTAAAAAAAGAAAAAATAAAATCAGCTTTTGTGGAGATAATGATACCTCTAGTGTCCACTGACGCTGAGTTAAGAATTCTAAGAGAATTAGTGAATAAAATTGCTAGAGAAATTGAAAAAGAAAACAAATTAAAATTAGATTATATGGTTGGTACAATGATAGAGTTACCAAGGGCAGCTCTACAAGCTCAATCTATTTCAAAATATGCAGACTTCTTTAGTTTTGGAACAAACGATTTAACACAAACAACATTGGGTATAAGCCGTGATGATTCAGGAAAGTTTTTAAATGATTATATTGATAATAAAATTTTTGAAGTAGATCCATTTGTGAGTATTGATCAAAATGGTGTTGGAGAACTTGTAGAAATAGCATCATCCAGAGGAAGAAAAGTTAACAAAAAAATTAAATTAGGAATTTGTGGTGAACATGGAGGTGATCCAAAAAGTATAAAATTTTGTTCAAGAACAGGTCTTAACTATGTTTCTTGTTCTCCTTTTCGAGTACCAGTAGCAAGGTTAGCTGCTGCGCAGGCAGAGCTCACTAAATAATTAATAAGCTACTATCAAAAGATTTAGCGCTATGAGTAATTGCTCCAACTGAAATTCTATTTACACCCGTATTTGAATATTGTCTTATATTTTTGATGGTTGCATTGCCCGAATATTCAGTTTGATATTTATTTTTACAAATATTCATACAATTTTTTAGTTGTTTAACACTCATGTTGTCGAAAAGTATTCTTTTAAATTTTAAACCTATAATTTGTTTAAGTTGATTTATGTTTTCTATCTCAACCGTAATAGTTTTTTTCTTTTTTAAAGCTTCTTTAACTAAGTTCTTAAAATTATTTGATAAAATAACATGATTTTCTTTGACTAGTATCTCATCACTTAAATTAAATCTATGGTTATGTCCGCCCCCCTTCTTAACGGCGTATTTCTCTAGTGTCCTTAAATTTGGAGTTGTTTTTCTTGTACAACAGATCTTAGTCTTTTTTCCGACTTTTTTTACAAATTTATTTGTCAATGTTGATATACCAGACGCATGACCCAGAAAATTTAATGCTGTTCTTTCCGCAGTTAATATTGTTTTAGCTTTAGCTTTAATTATAGCAATGATTTTATTTTTTTTAACTTTAGATCCATCTGATATCTTTTTAGTAAAAACAGCCTCTTTACCTATGATTTTAAAAGCTGCTTTACAAAAATCTAATCCAGAAATTACTCCTTGTTGTTTTGCTATAATTTTAGCACTGATTGTTTTATTTTTATTTTTAAGTAAATTGGTAGTTATATCGCCAGCAGGGTAAAGATCCTCTTTTAAAGCTTTGCTAACAACGAAGTTAATATACTTTTGGTTTATTTTTTGCACAAATTCTAACGGCCAATTTCAGCCATTCTTAAAACTGATTTTCTTGCTCTTACAGCTATATTATGACTAATCTTTATTTCGTTAGTTTCATTCTCCAAACAATCAAGTATTTTGTTTAAGGTAATTTTTTTCATATAAGGACATAGATTACAAGGTCTTACAAATTGAACATTAGGATTTTCGATTTGAATATTGTCACTCATTGAGCATTCCGTTACTAATAAAACTTTTTTTGGTTGATTATCTTTAACATATTTAACCATTCCCGATGTAGATCCTGCAAAATCTGAAGCACTTATAACATCAGGTGGACACTCAGGATGAGCTATTACTTTTATTTCTGGGTTTTGTTTTCTAATATCTTGAATCTCCCCGGCTGTAAATTTCTCATGAACTATGCAAGTTCCTTGCCAGGAAATTATTTTAACTTTAGTATTTTTCTGTACATAATTTGCAAGATAATGATCTGGAAGAAAAATTACTTTTTCTGTGCCGAGAGATTCTACAACTTTTATTGCATTTGCTGAAGTACAACAAACATCTGTTTCGGCTTTTACCTCTGCCGATGTGTTAACATATGAAACTACAGGAACGCCAGGATATTTTTCTTTTAGCATTAAAACATCTTCCCCAGTTATGGATTCAGATAAAGAGCAACCAGCTTTCATATCTGGTATAAAAACTTTTTTGTTAGGATTCATAAGTTTTGCAGTTTCTGCCATAAAGTGGACACCACACACTATGATATTATCAGCAGAGGTTTTTGCTGCCTCTTGGGCTAGCGCAAGAGAGTCGGCAGAAATATCAGCAACTCCATGATAAATTTCTGGAGTTTGATAATTATGCGCAAGTATAACAGTATTTTTTTCCTCTTTAAGTTTATTTATTTTTTCTATTAATGGAGCATGGAACTCCCACTCAATATTAGGCACAACTTTTGAAATTTTTTTATATAAATCTGATGTATTTTTATTAACTTTATGTTGTGATGACATAATTACATATTCTACCAACTTGAAGTTAATTTGTCATTGATTTATTGTCGCAATATTTGCGCGGTCGTGCTGAAATTGGTAGACAGGCACGGTTGAGGGCCGTGTGGGTTTTCCCATGAGAGTTCGAGTCTCTCCGACCGCACCAAAA
>MDSZ01207620.1_pt1 | contig 18417 bp, 20 predicted proteins | sample 811201 | NCBI WGS metagenome assembly MDSZ01 (sample SAMN05326647, study PRJNA326480) | marine metagenome | isolation source: seawater | place: Indian Ocean: North | collected 2010
AGCCGGCTTCGTATCTCGAGCTAATCGAAAAGCTGACTAGCCGCTCACTTCGTTGATGAGGTCATCGTGGCAGTCGCACCATCATTCGGGCCGTCACTGAGTCGATTTCTTAAGTATCTTTCCGCGGAACGCGGTGCCTCACCACTGACGGTGAAGAGTTATCGTGAAGATTTACTTCAACTGGAAGATTTTCTAGAGTCTTCAGGCTGCTCATCTCCATCAGATGCATCGAGTGTCATACTGCGGAAATATGCTGCCGGTCTTCATGCTGCAGGATATACATCAAGTACCATAGCAAGAAAACTTGCAAGCATTAGAAGTTTCTATGCTTTTGGCCATCGTGAGGGCTGGGTACAGACAAATCCTGCGAAGCCACTCCGGAGTCCACGTCGGTCTCGAAAACTTCCTCGGTTTCTGACGAGTGATGAGATCGGCCAGCTTCTTGCCGCTCCTCAGTCAACAGATGCAGCAGGATTTCGTGACCGTGCTATCTTGGAACTTATGTACTCGGCAGGCGTTCGAGTACAGGAACTTGTCAATCTGAATGACACAGATCTGGATATCCGTGGAGGAACCATTCGGGTTCAAGGCAAAGGTCGCCGTGAAAGGCTGGGCATCGTAGGTTCTCACGCTCAGTCCGCTCTACGAGCCTGGCTCTCTGTGAGACCACGAATAGGAGCCTCGCAAGGCACACCGGTCATTCAGCCCCTTTTTACGAATAAGTTTGGAAACCGTCTTTCTGTCCGTGGTGTTGCGCGGCTTCTTGAAAAACATCTTGCTACAGCAGGATTATCTGGAAAGGCAAGTCCACATACCCTACGGCATAGTTTTGCAACTCATCTTCTTGATGCAGGGGCGGATATTCGAAGTGTTCAAGAACTTCTTGGACATAAAAGCCTTGTCACGACACAAATCTATACACATGTCACGACATCGAGGCTCCTTGAGGCTTTCGAAAAAGCACATCCAAGGGCAAGATAAGCTAGACAAGGTCTCGACGGACTGCCCAGACTGCCGCCTGCGTTCGATCACTCACTGCAAGCTTACGCAATATATTTTGAACATGTTCTTTCACCGTTTCGACACTTATCGTAAGAGACTGCGCAATTTCTTTGTTGGAAAGTCCAAATGCCATATGACGCAATACCTGATTTTCACGATGCGTTAATGGGTTCTCCTGATCGTTCGTTGATGTTCTTTTGGACATGATAGATGCTACCCTTCGCAACTCTCCCGACCGCACGGGTGCACGACCAGCAGCAGCCCCCGTAATTGCGCCTAATATCTCAGCTCGACTTGCATCTTTGAGAATATAATCATGAGCTCCTGCAGCAATGGCTCGAGCGACATAGGTTGGGTTGTCGAAAGCAGAAAATACCACGAGACGCACATCCGGCATGTCTAAGTTGATTTTCTCGAAGGCAAGAAACACATCCTTATCAGGCATACGGACATCCGCAATGAGCACATCCGGCTTGTGCTTTCGAGTATGTCTCAATAATTCGTTATAGTTTGAAGCTTCACCAACGATCGCCACATCTGATCCTGCAAAGAGACTTGCAAGACCCCGGCGAACTACCTCGTGGCTATCAGCCACTACGACTCGTACTGACATGATGGTCGTGCCCCAAGACCACTACAAATATAAACGATAGAACTTCCTATCGTAGCGTTTCTAAAAAACAAAACTACATTTTTTGAGATGATAAAAGCCTTTCCTGAAATGATAGGAAAACAAGATCATGTAACTAAAAAGGCTACGTTTTCTCATACCTTGACTGACAATCCGCTACTCATTCGGTGGCTCGCGGATCCGTTCCAACATGCTCGTAGCCCCCTTATCAATGAGGGATGTGGCCACTCTTTCCCCTAATTGCCGTGGTGACTCAGTGCTAGGGTCAGCAATCCCGGAAGCATGGATACTTACTATCTCCTCACCGCAATCCTCAAATACCCACGCGTCAAGACTGACATTGTTATTTGAGTCCTTCCTTCCCCACCCTGCGATGGGAGCTAGGCAACCTCCTGCAAGTGTCTGGAGACATGCCCGCTCGGCAAGCACTGACTCATGTGTGGCTTCATGGGATATCGGAAGGATACGTTCTCGAACAAACCTATCGTCTTCTCGTGTCTGAACAGCCAATGCACCTTGCGCAATGGCCGGGGCGAAGAGTGGCGGCTTGAGGAACTGGGTAATTCTGTCAGCAAGATCCAGGCGCTCCAAACCTGCACCCGCTAGTATAAGTCCGTCGTATTTCCCCGAGTCCAGTTTTTTGAGCCGTGTATCAACATTCCCACGAATAGGCTGTATCACTAGATCTTTTCGCAAGCCTTTCAATTGAACAACCCGCCGAATACTCGATGTTCCAACAACAGACCCTGAGGGCAACTCCTGAAGCGTTGGCTTTGTACGGCCAACAAATACATCATAGGGCGTTGCCCTTTGAGGCACACACGGAATGACTAGCCCAGGAGTCTCTGCGGTTGGAAGATCCTTCATACTATGCACCGCTATATCGATACGATGATCCAATAGTGCCTGCTCCAACTCTCGAACAAATACGCCATCACCGCCAATCTTGGTGATAGGCGTATCACGTTGCATATCCCCCTTTGTTTCAACAACTTGTATTTCTACATGTATCCCTTTTGAAGCCAGTTGATTCGCCACCCACTGTGTTTGTGTCTGGGCAAGCAAACTAGACCTCGTACCGATACGAAGTGGTTCTGAACACACGCTACGCACGACTCCCTTCATCTGAAAAATCAGCCTTTGCAATCACAGCAGCATAAACAGCGTGGGCTCCTGCCGCCATCAAGCATTTTGCCGACGCAGAAAGAGTTGATCCAGTGGTACACACATCATCAACGAGAAGAAATGTCTGACCAACTACGTTTTGCCGAACCTTGAATACGTTTGCGACATTTAACTTACGATCTTGAAACGGCAAGTCTTTCTGCATTTTAGTTGCAACAACCCGTCGCAATGGACATCGATACGGTAGATTAAAGTATTTCGCCATCGATTCTGCAATCTGATCTGCGGCACTCATTCCACGAAAGACTCTTCGTGACCAATGCATTGGTACCGGAATAATACTCTGAACACCCCATTGCCTGATTGTCTCCGAGTACGTTGCCGCCAGAACGAATGCGAGAGCTGAAGCTATTTCCTCACCACCACGCCGCTTACATCGAAGAACCGCCACTCTTAAGTCATCCCCATACGACCCAAGAACAGCCAAGCCTCGACAGCCATGACGACGCCGTTTGCAACCAACACAAGCTACTGTTGAGCACGAACGTTCCCCACACGCAACACATCGTTTTTGCTCAATCATCAGTTGATGGCAGCACGGAAGGCAGATTAAGGCATTTTCTGCGCCCATACATGACGGCGCAACGTGACTATCTTTTTGATAGAAAAGTTCATTTCCGCAGATAACGCATCGTGGTGGTACTAGGAAATCTAGCCCGTCTTTCGCCCATTGACCGCCTAGTCTGTACACCTTTGATAGAAGTGACATGGAATTGCCTGAAACGGATTGACGGCGCATCAAAAGATTCCTATTTTCTCACCTTGTTTTATCCTCGCTCCTTACTCCGGTGAGTCAAGCGTTCATGCTGATAGACCGCTACATCACCCGCGCACAATTCCATGCGTTCTCTATCGTTTTCATAAGCCTTGCTGGCCTGACGTTCGTTGTAGACGCATTCACAAATCTTGAAGAATTCATCAATTATTCTGAGGAAGCTGGGGGGCTGGCACGAGTACTCACCACGTACTATGGCTACCGCCTTATTTCTTTCTTTGATGCAACCAGTCCTGTAATCGCATTAGCAAGTGCGATGTTCGCGCTCTCCTGGCTTGAAAGACACAACGAGTTAACTGCTTTATTAGCCGCTGGTATTACCCGATGGCGAATTGCTCGACCAACTATTATTTTTGTAGCGGGCGTCAGTATTCTTGCAGCGGCAAGCAGAGAATTTGTTCTTCCGTCTGTACGACAGCACTTTGCAAGAAACGCACAGAACCTCCAAGGAGACGCTGAAAAGCCATTTGAGGCCAGATACGATCATCGCACTGAAATACTTTTTCGTGGACGTTTTGCCCGACTTCTTGACAAAACAATTCAATCTCCAAGTCTTCTGCTCCCTCCTATGCTTGCAAACTATGGTCCTCAAATTGATGCGCACACGATGGAATGGAAACCTGCGGATGAGTTACATCCTGACGGCTATTTACTCACAGATGTACGAGAACCAGCCGACATCGACCACATACAACCAATAGAACCTGCAATTATCCTGACACGATCTGTAGCACCCTGGCTTGCACCACGACAGTGTTTTGTGACCAGCGACGTAACGTTCGAACAAATGATTGGGTCAACAAACTGGCAACAATACTCCTCAACACCGGAACTCATTCATGCAATTGCAAATCCGAGCCTCGGCCTTGGGCCAGAAGTACCGTTGAGGGTTCACTCACGGTTTGTCTCACCTTTTCTCGATATTTCCCTTGCAATGTTAGGTATTCCACTTGTTGTAGGACCAATCCGTAAGGGAATTTTTGTAGCTGTTGGACTTTGTGTACTCATGACAGTCATCTTCTTTGGGGTTGTACTGGGCAGTCATGCACTTGTTTCTGCTGACGTATTCAGTGCCTCACTCGGAGCCTGGACTCCTCTTCTCATCCTTGCTTCGCTTGCTGCATGGCGTGCGCAGCCAATGTGGCAGTAAAAACTACTGCGCAGCACCATCCTTAGGCTGCTTTGCTTTTTGAGCAGCAGGTGGAGGACCTTTCTTTGCTTCCTGTTTGTACTGCTGAAGACGGGTCTTGAAATCTTCCTCATATGCCGCTGATAGGCATCCAGTTGTAAGGAAGAAAACAGTTAGAACAATTATGTACGGTCCATAAAAATAACGAGACATGAAATATTTTTGCATCTACTTTCTACATACAGGGTGCGTCATAACAATCGTGACGAATGCATTGATACTGTATCATACCTGAAAACTCTCTTTCATCACTCCGAACTGCCTGCTCCACAACTGTTTCCACACCCCTCCTCCTTCTCCAAACCTTTTTTCTCTACCTGAAGCCCCAGAACTGCCGATGAGTCTTATAGCGAATGGGAGTTCGTGAGGTGAATGATTCATCAATCATGCATCTACTCAAGCGGTCACCTAACGGGGGTCATCGCAATGATTGACAGGCAAAGGAGTGCCACCGACATGCGTATAAACACACAACGTTTTGGACGTATTGATGTCGACCCAAACGATGTCTTGACCTTTCAAAGTGGTTTGCCGGGGCTTGAGGACTGCCGAGAATGGGCACTGCTGGCTGACGCCAGTAACGATGCACTCGGATGGCTTCAAAGCACAAATCAGGGAGATATTGCTTTAGCTGTTGTAAGCCCGCGACGATTTGTCCCTCACTATCAGGTGCGTATTCCCCGAAGTGAACTGACTCCTCTCAGCATCAGTGACATTCGCCAGGCACAGGTCGTCGTCGTTGTCGGACAAAACGGTACAGGCCTCACACTTAATTTGAAGGCACCAATAGTTATTAACCTTGAAGCCCGCACAGGCCGTCAAGTCGTCGCCAGTGGTGAACTTCCAATGCAATATGAACTTTCAACTAACCGCCCCCCCCTCAAAAAGAGTGCATAATAAGAGTGTTCGTTGCCCGAGGATGGGCAACGCCACAAAAGGATCAGGAAGGACCCAGAGATGCTCGTACTCTCCAGACAACGTGATGAAAGCATCATGATCGGTGACACGATCGTCGTTACGATCGTGGACATTCGAGGAGATAAGGTCCGTCTCGGAATCAATGCTCCTTCGGAAGTGCCTGTGCACAGACAAGAGGTTTACGAGGCCATTCAAAGAGAGAACTTGAATGCGTCACAACTTGAACCCAAAGATACCCAAAGCATTGGACAACTAGCTGAACGGAATGCCACAGGATCCCGTGACTCCCGGAAATGAAGCTCGCAAGTACGTTCAAGTACTGAAGTAGGCAGGCTCATTTCCAGACTTCCATTTGATGTTGCATCCAAGACTTGGAATCTGTTCTTCAACAGGTGATTGACCAGCAAGAAGCCCGTCGATCGCTGCACGCAAGTCACAGCCGGTCACTGGGACATCTCCACCCGGTCGACTTGGATCCAACTGCCCGCGATACACCAATAAACCGTCTGCATCAAAAAGATAGAAGTCCGGGGTGCAGGCAGCATGGTAAGCCTTTGCTACAGCTTGTGATTCATCATAAAGATATGGAAAAGTGTATCCACGTTCCTCGGCTTCATGAACCATCTGTTCAGGAGAATCAGCGGGGTGGGTTGCAACATCATTTGATGAAATAGCTACAAATCCAATTCCTTGCGTTTGATACTCTTTGCCCAAAACAGCTAATTGATCTGCCACATGCTTCACAAAGGGACAATGATTACAAATAAACATGACAACGGTTCCGCGCGAACCAGCCACATCTTGAAATGTAAGACCCCGACCATCAATGTTCGGAAGATGAAAATCAGGGGCACTGGTACCCAACGGCAACATTGTACTTGGAGTACGAACCATACTTGCTTCTCCTCTCAAAAAATTACTTACTACAAAATACTCGCTCGGCATTTGCCGTAGTTGCTTCTGCTAACTTTTCCAGTTGTTCTCCACGAACAATTGCAAGACATCGAGCTGTATGAATCACGTGAGCTGGTTCATTTCGACGACCGCGGTACGGCTCAGGAGAAAGAAATGGACTATCCGTTTCAATAAGCAGTCTCTCTAACGGTACCGTTTTGGCAACGTCTCGAAGATCTCCAGCAGATCGAAATGTCACCATTCCAGCAAACCCGAGATAACAGCCTAGTTCAACGGCCTCAGTTGCTTCATCTTTCGTCCCAGTAAAAGAATGCAGTATTGGCAACAGGGCGCCACGCTTTACCGCCTTATGAAGCATATCCAGTGTGTCACGAATACTTTCGCGTGTATGAATCACAATAGGCAGCCTCAATTCTTGAGCCAACTTCAAATGCCGTTCAAAAAAATCTTTTTGTAGATCACGTGGCGCACAGTCTCGATACCAGTCGAGACCCGTTTCACCAACGGCCCGTGCTCTCCCTTCAGACAATACTTTGACAACACGGTCCCATTCGTCTGGAGCAATCTCAGACACGTCATTTGGGTGAATGCCTGCAGCCGAGACAATACCCGACTCTCGAGAAGCAAGTTCTGCGGCAGCCTCACTGTCAGCAGCTCGTGTTCCAATAACTGTCATCTTCGTCACGCCTGCTGCACGAGCCCGTGCAAGCACCTTCGGGAGATCTTCTCCGTAACGCATTGGATCAAGATGGCAGTGGCTGTCGTAAAAAGCCATGAGTTACGCCGAAGTAGAGAGACGTCTTAGACGTGATAGGTGCTGCTCCAGCACGTCGATATGGCCAAGTGTTGTAGCCTTTGCTTGCCTCGACAAGTCACGCGTGGCCGAATCCTCTTCTGAGATGTCCAAATGCTCAATACCTGCAACTTGATTTTGCATTCCTTGAATCAGTCGTGGCAGAAGAAAGATCAGGTCAAGATCATGCCACGCAGTGTAGGCAAGTGGATAGCCAGTCTGTGGAATCGGTTCCTCACGTTCACCAAGAAGAATCGAAGCTTGTTCTGCTATGTTTTTCTGGTCTTCTACAATATCAGCTAAAGCTAGCTTGAGATTTTCATCCCCGGGATATGACCAGATCCCCGAGTCTGCTATGTACATCGCGGGAGATGCTTTCAAAATCGCAACAAGTTTTGAGAGGGAATGTGAAGCCATTGAACAACTGATGATTTCAAGAGGCAAACGTACCGGCTAACTGGGCAACAGCATAGAGACCGGACCAAAAAACACCTAAAACGAGTACTGGCACTGTAAAGGCTGTAATGACGGCACCAGGGAGTGAAACCAATGGAAAGTCTTCTCCTACACGATCCTCGGGCAAGGCATCAAATGTCATGACTTTCAAGACTCGAAGATAGTAAAAGAGGCTGATCACTGTGTTGAGTCCACCAACCACTAGAAGAACAAGCATCAATTGTCTGTCTGCATTCGAGGTAATTGCCTCAACGAGAGAAGAGAATATAAGAAACTTCGATACAAAGCCTGCAAGAGGAGGAAGTCCGATCAAGCTGACAAGAACAACAGCAGTTGCAACAACAATGCCAGGACTCGTCCGAACCAGACCAGCGTATGAACTGATTTCTTCACTACGAAGCCGATTTCGTAGCAACGCGACAATAGCGAAAGCAGCAAGATTCATAAAGAGATACGTACCAAGATAAAAAGCCACTGCACTAATAGCGGCAGCTGCTGCATTTGGCTTGGAACCAGCCAGAGCAATCGCAGCTGCAACACCCATCATCAGATACCCAGCATGAGCAATTGTTGAATAAGCCAAAAGCCGCTTCATATTTGTTTGCCCGTAGGCAGCAAGATTGCCCAATGTACATGTGACAGCAGCCATCAACGCAATGACGGCAACAATGAAACCACGCACTGGGGCGAGGTCTAAAACAACTCCAGACACGATACTGCTAGAAAGAGGCTGATCGACAATTACAGGCATTCCGAAACCATAGGCAACCCTGATCAGAAGCGCTACAGCTGCAGCTTTACTCGCCACAGATAAAAACGCACCTACTTCTGCAGCTGCTCCTTCGAACACATCCGGACACCAGAAGTGGAACGGTACAGCAGATAATTTGAAAGCAAGGCCCACTGCAAGCATTAAGCCACCGAGGCACAGCACGGGGATATGACCACCTGATGCATCAGAGGAAACAATATCCGCTAATTGCACTGCCAAACTTGGAAGATGACATCCCCCTAACGATCCAGCCAAAAGACTAATGCCATATAGCATGATTCCTGCAGCACCTGCACCGTACACGGCATACTTCAAGGCTGCCTCAGAGGCAGCCTTTCTTCCCTTGAGAATGCCTGCCAAGGCGTATGATGGCACACTCGCCATTTCCACAGCCATGAACACCATAAGAAGGTGGTTGGCAGATGCCATCAGGCACATGCCAAGGGTTGAACCGAGCACAAGAGAATAAAAATCTGCGCCATCTTCCCGATCCGGAATGCCTGAAACCTTGGTGAATAAAATATAGAGAACAAGAAAACCGGCGAGTATGAAGCGAATAAATGCAGTAAACGAATCATAAACAAGTAACCCAGAAAACAATTCTGTGCGTCCACCACTTGCAGCAGTGGAAACGAGATTGAGGGGCAGTGCCTCAAGATCAAGCCATGCATACCAAAGAACAAAGGATGCTCCCCCGAGCGCCACGAGAGCTGAATCAAGCCAACGCAAAACTGGAAGCATTCGGCATAACAGCAGCAACACGATTGTTGCCGACAGAGCTAGCTCTGGACGAAACAGTGGCAATGATACAGAAAGAGTATCATTCATTACCCCAGAAAGAAGCGTGCCGATGTTCAGTGACTCGTTCACTGCTCTACCTCCGCAAGATCAACAGTGGAGGAAGCGTCATGAACATTTTGTGTCCAGGCAGCGAGTGTCTGAACCTGCTGATTCACCGTCGGAGTGACATAGTTAAACAGGATTTGAGGAGCCACTCCAAAAAGAATTGCCAAAAACACAAGGGGGGCTGCAATCGAAAGTTCACGTGGTGTCATGGGCGTCAGATTATCACCATGAGGACCTTTATATTCAGCACCAAGATACACTCGCTGAATAGCCCACAAGATATATGCCGCAGTAAGAATGACAGTGAATGCTGAAATAACTGCTAAGGTTCTGCTGTAATTCCAACTCGACAGAGTCACAAGAACTTCACCAATAAATCCACATAGACCTGGCAAGCCGAGTCCTGCAAAAAAAACAGCCACTGCAAGACCAGCATACACAGGCATCTTACTGAAGATACCACCAAATTCATCAAGATTACGGTGATGCACCCTGTCGTATAACACACCCACCATAAAGAACATGCCGGCCGATGAAAAACCATGGGCCAACATTTGAAACATTGCACCGTTCACACCCTGCGCCCAAGACTCCCAACGATATTCCTGCCCAGCAACAGCACTCCAAACACCGAGCCCTAACATAACGTACCCCATGTGGCTTACAGAACTGTATGCCACCATTCGCTTGAAGTCTTTTTGAGCGAGGGCAGCGAAAGCGCCATAGACCATCGAAAGCACACCAAGACCACACACCAACCAGGCTAGGGACAGACCTGCTCCTGGACAGATTGGGTAACAGATTCGAATAATGCCATAACCACCAAGTTTGAGAAGTACTCCAGCAAGAATCATGGATATCGGCGTTGGCGCCTCAACATGGGCATCAGGCAGCCAGGTATGAACAGGCACGACTGGCACCTTAATGACAAAACCGATCAAAAGAAGGAGAAAGGCCCACGTTTCAAGACTGAGCCCCCATACCATTGACGACGCAAAGGGAGAATTTGGCAACTGCCCAAGTTCAGCCAGTGCAAGCAAATTGAAGGTATGAACTGGATCGGACGACGTCTTTATCAACTGTACTGCCTCGGCTTGAGCAGCAGCATCCATTCCAGAACTTACTACATGAGCGTCCGCGAGTTGGACTGGCGAAAGCATCCTCAAATCACTTGAGAAATAGAGCATGAGGATTGCAATCAACATCAACACACTGCCAAGAAGTGTGTAAAGAAAAAATTTGATGGCTGCATATTCTCTCCTCGGACCGCCCCAAATACCAATGAGGAAGTACATCGGCAACAACATGACTTCCCAGAATACGTAAAAAAGAAAAAAGTCGAGTGATACAAAGACCCCGAGCATGCCAGTCACAAGTAAAAGAAAAAGTACATGGTACGCTTTGACATGCTTCTTGATCGGCCAACTCGCAGCAGCAGCAAGCAATGACAGGAACGTTGTAAGAACGATCAACGGAAGGCTAATCCCATCCACACCTAATAAGTACTCAATACCAAAAGATTGAATCCACGGAAGCTTTACAACAGACTGCATTTCCGGCTGCCCAATCTGAAACTGTGCTGGCCCTGCTTCCCCAAATAACTGAGGAACAGCCAACCAAAGAGAGAGCACAAACACAATTGCCAGCGCGCCAAGTGTGATCCAACGAACAAGTTCCTCTCGAGCCTTTGGAATGATCGGCAAAGAAAGAAAAGCCGCCACCGCCGCTGGCAAAAAAACAATCAACGATAAGGGCCACAAAGCAGGTTGATCAAGTGACGCGGTAGCAATCATGGTAAAGATCCGAAGGTTCAAGCAAATAAAGGTAAAAAACTATCCAGCAAGGGATGTACGAAATACAAGACTAGCAAGCACAACAAGAGCTACAGTACCAACTACGATAAACATGACGTATTGCCGAAGTCGGCCAGTTTGCAAATTCTTCAAGGAGAGACCGGCCATCCACGTGGAATGAGCAATTGCATTTATCAGCCCATCAACCAAACACCGGTCGATCCACGCATCGACACCCGCCAACTTGCGAGCAAGCCATGCAATCCCATCCACAATTCGATCAATGACGTTGCGATCAAAACCTGAGGCCATTTTGGCAACCCTAAGCGATGGGACGACAAACACGGCATGATACAGTTCATCGACATACCAGCGATTGACGAGAAAAACGAAAACAGGTCTGAACACTCCCGCGAGAAGGGCCGGCGACAAAATCTTCCAGAGATACATAACCGCTGCCAACAACACCCCGGCTAAAGCGGTAATGAAAGCAGACATCGTGGCTGTGGTATGAATAGCCCCAACATGACTTTCATGTTCGCCTGGGTAGACAAGCGACCCGAAAACAAATCCTCCTGCACTTGTTGCTTCTGTACCGGCAGGCCTCGCTTGCTCAAGCAAATTAGCCAAACCAAATCCCCCAGGAAGGGACCACCCAGCAACGACAGCAAAGAAAGCGAGTGCCACCAAAGGCCAAACCATTACTGGAGGTGATTCATGCACGTGCTCAGCCACATGCTGATCGCGAGGCTCTCCAGCAAACGTCATGAACCACAACCGAAACATATAAAAAGAAGTAAGAAAAGCACCACCAGCCGCAGCCAGAAAAAGAATCGAGTGCGCGGGGTTGGCCTGTGAAAAAGATAAGGCTTGCGCGAGGATAGCATCCTTTGAGTAGTATCCTGAAAAACCAATTACAAACGGTACGCCAGCCCCAATAATTGCAAGACATCCCACCAGCATTGTCCCTGCCGTCCACGGCATTGTCTTCGCAAGTCCACCCATCTTTCGCATGTCATTCGTATGGCAGGCATGAATTACAGAACCGGAACAAAGAAAAAGCAGACTCTTGAAGAAGGCATGTGTCACAAGATGAAAAAGGCCGGCAACCCAACCGCCAACACCCAAAGCCAGCATCATGTAACCTAGTTGGCTTACTGTCGAATAGGCAAGCACGCGCTTGATGTCATTCGCCACCAATGCAATCGTTGCAGCAACAAAAAGAGTAATCGCTCCAACATACGCTATAACAAGCAACACATCTGGTGAGAGCACAGGGAAAAAGCGACCGACGAGATAGACTCCTGCCGCAACCATCGTCGCTGAATGCACAAGCGCTGATACAGGAGTCGGCCCTTCCATAGCATCAGGCAACCAAACAAAAAGAGGAACTTGAGCACTTTTTCCAACACAGCCACAGAAAATTCCTGCTCCTGCAATAAAAAGAAGCCATCGCCCAAAGCCTTGTTCACGCCAACCATCAATCTTTGAAGACACCTCAACAGAGGTGTCTTTGCGGTTGACCACTGAAATCTGCGCAACCTCATCGGCGGCTGCAAATCTCACCATTCCATCAGGAACCTGTAACTCATGATTGTTTGTAGCTGGTCTCACAAGACTAAACAGCCCTGGTCGGCTCAACGTCTCACCATGCACCCCTGGTGACTCTGAATCAGCAAAGTGGAGAGTGCCCAGAGCACCCCATAATGCCATTAGCCCAATGAGCATGCCAAAGTCACCAACGCGGTTCACGATGAAGGCCTTATTTGCAGCAGTGGAAGCGCTTTTTCGCTCAAAGTAAAAGCCGATGAGAAACCACGAGCAGATTCCCACTAATTCCCAGAAAATAAATACCATGGCCAGATTTCCCGCAATCACAATGCCGAGCATCGAGAAACAGAAAAGCGAGAGGGCCTGAAAAAACCGAGGAAATCTCCCAGGTCGAACAAGGTGCTCACCTGAGTCCAGTGTGACCTCTTCATCGGTAAAATCATGAAGTTCATCATGCATATACCCTGTGGCATACACGTGGATACACGACGCGATAAACGTCACGACAAGAAACATAAGGACGGTCAATGCGTCGACATACCAACCAATCGAAAGCTTAAGATCACCCCCTTCGTAGAGGGTGTACCAGTCTCCGGCTAACGCTTGAACATGGCTCCTCCCTGCATGCTCAGACGCATCGTGCTGCGCATCACCGTGATGCCCGTCGTCACCGTGACCGTGGGCTTCACCCTTACCTGCATCAGGCTCCGCAGCAAAAAGGGAAGACGAAGAACGTGACACGTGCTCCCCATGATGCGCACCATGATCTACTGCCTTCACTGGATGGGCCATAAACCACTGACTGGCAGCAACTAACGAGAGAACAAAAGACAGAACAATTGCTGCAGTCGCAACCCAGGCTGCATTTTTTCCGCTGTGACCCATCTTCGGGCCAAAGAACAAAATCAGCACGAACGACACCAACGGCGTCAGCCACGCAAGCCCTAAGAGTGATGGAATAGTCTGGTCCATAGTAAAAATAGCTGAATAAAAACTAGCCCTTGAGATCGTCAGCCCGGTCAACGTCAACCGTAGAATGGTTGTTATAAAAGTTAAGAGTGATCGCCAAGGCAACTGCTGCCTCAGCAGCTGCCAGCAAAATGACAAACAATGCAATAACCTGACCATCAAGCCCGAGGGACATCGCCGCTTTTCCGCTTAGCCACGGTGATGCAAAGGCCACAAAATTAACATTGGCTCCATTCAGAACAAGCTCGATCCCCATGAGTACACCAAGAGCATTCCGCTTTGTTGCCATACACACAACACCTGAAACAAAGAGGATGGCCCCAACTACCAGATAGTGCATGACACTTACTGGTTCACTCAGAAAACTTGCAAAAGGGAGCAGAGAAAAGCCACTCACGCACCACCCCCAGTCAGCACTGAAGATGCACCACGAGATTCCTGGAGGCCTTTTGCCTGATGCTCCGCCACAGATGCAGGAGGCTCTACCGATGCAGCCACCTCAATCAAACGTGGCGTCTTGCGACGCTTTGCTCGAGCAAGATAGGCTGCCCCAATAAGCACAACAAGGAGGTGTACAGATACTATTTCGAAAGGAAGAAGGTATCCACTTCGCACGGCACCCACAGGAGAATTCTCTGGAGCATCATCAACTCGAACTCCAACCAAAGCCATACCAAGCGGCGTTGCTGCAGGCTGCTCAACCAGACCAGCGGCTGGCTCTCTCCATGACTCAACAGAAACGGCTGCTTGCAAAAGTATGCCGAGGAGTGCAAACGCTGCAACTCCGGCAAGCACTCGATCCTTCACTGAAGATCGCATCGTTACGAACGGAGACTGGGCGGTCAGCATGACCCCAAAAACTAAAAGAACAAGCGTTCCACCCACGTAAATCATTAACTGCATGGCACCGACAAATTCCGCACCCGCCAAAAAGAAAAGACCTGCCGTGGACCCAAGCGATAGCACAAGATACAACGCCATACGAACAACATTATCAGCAACTGCTACCGCAATAGCGAAACCACAGGCAAGTGCAGCAAACACGAAAAAAAATATCGTATGCCAGTTAATCAGTGCGAAGACTGCTGGCGAAAGAATGAATAGGGCGCTCGGGCACACAAAACTCATTTCCTGCCCCCCTTCATCACAACATCAGGAGCAGATTCATCGGGAGGAGAATATTCCTCCTGAAGCCAACCCTCGCGAACACCGACTTTCGTTTGCGATCTATCAGCGATAAGACCTCCCGGCAGAGCAAGTTGCCAGACCATAGCACCAGCAAACATCACCGCTGCAATCGGCGTACAGTACTTCAAACAGGTCGTCATGACTTGATCAATACGAAGACGGGGCAACGTCCAACGAATCCACATCATCAACAACACGCCAACAGTTGCTTTTCCAAGAAGGTTGAACATCCCCAGCAATCGAACAATGTACCCCACGGAGTCACTTGTGCCTTCACTCCAGCCCAAAAGAGAAGCTACTGGAATTGGGCCATTCCATCCTCCCAAGAAGAGTACGGCTGCAAGAGCACTCACAAGGAACATAGAACCATATTCCGCCATGAAAAAGAAACTCCACCGGAGCCCTGAATACTCAGTATGAAAACCCGCCACCAATTCACTCTCGGCCTCAGCCAGGTCGAAAGGAGCTCGGTTCACACTTGCGACAGCACACGTCACATACACCCAGAAAATGACAAACGTAAAGGGGTCATGAAAAACAAACCAGTTCGTAAGCCAACCTGATTGCTTTTCGCTGATTGTTACCAAATCCATACTGCCAGCAAGCATGACCGGCACAACAACACACATTCCAAGTGGCACTTCGTAACTGACAACCTGAGCTGCCTCCCGCATTGCACCGAAGAGAGACCATTTTGAGGCAGAGGCATACCCAGCGATAATTACACCGAACACCTCAAGGCCTAGTACTGCTACAACAAAAAAGACTGCCACGTTCAAACGGAGACCAACAAAGTCAAAGGCAAAAGGCAACGCAATAAAGGCGCAAAACGAAGCGCAAAAACTGACATACGGTGCTATTCGAAACAGCAGCGGATCAGCGCCGTCAGGCATCAGGTCTTCTTTGGCAAGAAGTTTTATCCCATCAGCAAGAGATTGCAGCCAGCCAAATCGACCACCTGTGCGAGTAGGCCCCAACCGGTCCTGAATCCGCGCAGCAATTTTTCGCTCTGCCCAGATGAAGACAAGCGCACCTCCAGCGATGACATTGAGAATAAGAAATGCCGAAACACCAGCCATGACAGTCCATGCCAGCCATGGAGGCAACCCGACTGAATTGATCAGAAATCCAACCATCTAACACGTCGTTCCCGAGCAAAAACAGACTTCGTGAAAATTCTCACGAAGTTTGACCTACCAATCCACGTTTCACAAGTACCCAGCCTGACATACGCGAGGAACACTAGCGATCAATCTCACCCATAACGATATCGAGACTTCCGACAATCGCAGGAACATCCGCGATAAGGCATCCACGGCAGAGCTCGTGGACCACCGAAAGATTCGAAAATGAACTCGATCGCGCTCGCGCTCGCCACGGAATAGCCGAGCCATCACCGACCACATAAAAACCCATCTGTCCCTTTGGAGCTTCCGTTTCAAGATAAACATCACCCGCCGGAATCTTTTCAGCCACTTTGAGCGGTTCACCCAAAGGATTTTTACACTGTGAGTAGCGATCGATTGCCTGACGAACCAGATCCATCGACTGCACAACCTCAAGCATACGAACAAAAAATCGATGCCAACAATCTCCCAAGACTGCATCCGCTGGAACCGGAGGGTACTGATGATCTCTTGGATAATGCCCATCTTTCATGACAGCAACTTCAAAGGCATATCCATCATACATTGCAGTGTAGATACTCTCACCGTCCCGACGAAGATCCTGATCAACTCCACTCCCTCGAAGCACAGGACCAGACGTGCCGTAGTCAATTGCCATTTCTCTTGACATGACACCAATACCAGCCGTTCGTTTTACAAAAATGGCATTTGTTGTCAGGAGTGTGTGATACTCCTGTATCACCGGCTCGAACTGATCAAGAAACGCTTCACATTTAGCCAACCAGCCTGGAGGCAGATCAGCCGTAAGGCCCCCTAGCGTTATGTAACTGTACGTGAGACGCGCACCACATGCTTCCTCAAAAAGATCAAGTATTTTTTCACGCTCTCGAAATGCGTAAAGAAACGGACTGAACGTGCCGAGATCTAGTCCGTACGCACCCATTCCAACAAGATGGCTTGCGATGCGACTCATCTCAGAGATGAGAACTCTTAAGTGGCGAGCCCTCTCACTCACTTCATATTTCATCAACTTTTCAACCGCTAACGCCCATCCGAGATTCATGTTCATTGCTGCCAGATAATCCATCCTATCGGTGTAGGGTATCCACTGACGAGCAGAGACATTTTCACCGATCTTTTCGGCACTTCGATGAAGGTATCCAATGTGCGGCTCAAGCTCAGAAACAACTTCACCATCCGTACGAAGCACAAGCCTCAGCACGCCATGTGTACTTGGATGCTGCGGCCCCATATTGACCAGCATTTCATCTGTTCGCACATCAAACTCAATAATCCTTGGATCATCGGCAACCTGTGACATCGACTACCTCCCCCGAATTCCATGATACTCAAGTGGCATCTCATAATCTTTACGGAGGGGATAGCCCTCCCAATCCTCAGGGCAGAGAATTCTCCGAAAATCCGGATGCCCAACAAACCGGACGCCAGACAGATCAAAGACCTCTCGTTCGTGCCAGTCTGCACCACGCCATACGCACGCAACACTTGGAACCTCAGGAAGTCGCCCGGCAACATCGTCCTTCCATCGCGGCACATTCACTTTAAGAACAAGGCTCGCTTTCGCGACTGTACTCCAGAGGTGATAGACCAGTTCAACGTGAGGATCCCACGACACTTTTGCAGCCTTCTTTGGATCCGGCTGAAACCAATCCACTGCCGTAATGCACTGTACTGAATCGAATGGAACGGGACTTTGATCCTTAAGCCAACGACATACTGCCAACAGTCCATCAGCAGATACTTCAACCCAAGGGTCAATTGCATCAAGATTTTGACCGACAACCCCATCCGGAATGGCGGCCTGCAACTGCTCGAGAAAAGCGGCACCTTGTGTACTACTCATACCACACCCCTTTCCACCGGCAGTTTTCCTGGCTCAGCCCGCGGAGGCGATACGGCTCGCACCCAATCAAGATCTCCTCGATACCAGACGTATGCAAAACCCGTCAGCAAAACAGCAAAAAAGACAGACATGTCAACCACAGCAGTACGAGCAAGCATTCGCCCAGTCTTCGCGACAGCCCACTGACCAACTGCCTGACTCGCTGGCATATCTCCTCGACTTTGTTCGATAAACAGTGCCTCGTTTCGTGTTGGCTGTAAATCTGGAACCGAAGGAGATTGGACTCCAAGTTCGCGAAATACCCCAGCAACATTCGGCGTCAGTGACGTTCCATCAACTTCAACACTTGCCACAACAGGATCAGCCAACTGTGTGGCTTTCCCAAAAACAGTTGCCCACGGAAAAAACAAGGCAACTTCCACGTCAAAAATAATGAACAGCAG
>MDSZ01171988.1_pt1 | contig 18412 bp, 17 predicted proteins | sample 811201 | NCBI WGS metagenome assembly MDSZ01 (sample SAMN05326647, study PRJNA326480) | marine metagenome | isolation source: seawater | place: Indian Ocean: North | collected 2010
CTTTTTATTTTAATAATAATCATTATCAATTATGAAACCAAAAAGTTTGGAAATTTTTATTCCTGGACCTGCTGGAAGACTTGAGGCAAAGTATTATAAAAATCCGAAATTTGGTTCACCTGTAGCAATAGTTTTACATCCTCATCCACAATATGGAGGAACAATGAATAATAGAATAGTTCAATTAATGTATAATATTTTTTTAGAAAACGGGTTTTCGGTAATTAAAGTAAATTTTAGGGGCGTTGGTAAAAGTGATGGAGTGTTTGATAATGGACAGGGCGAATTATCTGATGCAGCTGCGGCTTTGGATTGGATAGAAAGACAAAATTTAGATTATAGCCAATGCTGGGTTTCGGGTTTCTCTTTTGGCTCGTTAATATGCATGCAATTAATAATGCGAAGACCAGAAGTAAACAACTTCATAGCTGTCTCTCCTCAGCCTAATGTATACGATTTTTCTTTTTTAGCTCCCTGCCCAACTTCTGGGCAAGTTATTTATAGTGAAAATGATGAATTAGTGACTAAAGAAAGTATTATTGAATTAGATAACAGAATTAAAAGTCAAAAAGGAGTTGAAGTTCTATTTTCAAAAATTAAAAATTCTAATCATTTTTTCAAAAACAAAGAGAAAGAACTGACTTCAGAAATTGAGAAATACTTAAAAGAAAAAACTGCTTTAATTTAATTTTCAATAAGATCTCCACCCGCGTTTGGCCTTGAGCATCCTGTGGTATTAGGGTACGAGACAGGTAAATTAAGTAATCTTCTTATTGCAATAAACGCAAAAGCTTGCGACTCTATAAAATCACCACTTAATTTATAATCGTCAACTATTCTTAGATTAATTTTATTTCCAATTTTTTCGTTAATTTTGTTTATTAGAAATTTATTTTTTCTCCCACCACCACAAATAAAAATCTCTTTGATTTTCGAGTTATGAGTGCTAATAAAATTTATAATTGAATCAATTAAAATGTTAGAAGTAAATTCTGTAATAGTTGCAGCTCCATCTTCAAGGGATAAACCCCTTGCAAATGAAATATCAAAATCATTTACATCATAAGATAATTTTTCTTTATCAATTCTATTTAAATATAATTCTTGTGCTTGCTCTAAAATTATCTCATTTACTTCACCTCTAGCAGCCAATATTCCATCCTTGTCATATTTTTTTCCAGAATTTTTTCTTATCCATGTGTCAATCAAACAGTTTCCAGGCCCAATATCTCTGCTAAATAACTTACTAGAGCCTATAGGTTCTTCGATAAGAGTAATATTTGAAATACCCCCTATATTTAAAACACAAGTTGGTAATATAAATTTATTTTGAGTAGCAATTAGTTGATGAAATATCGGTGCTAATGGTGCACCTTCTCCACCTAAATCTATATCTTTTTTTCTAAAATTGTATACTACCTTTTTTTTTATTAATTGATTTAACAATTTTCCATCCCCCAACTGAAAAGATATTTTTTCTTTAGAGTTATGATAAATAGTCTGCCCATGGAAACCAATTATTAAATCTCTGACTTGTATATTTAGTTTTTTTATTATTTTTGCATGAAATAAAGTGATTTCTCTCTCTAAAGTTACAATATCATTTTTTAATTTTATTAAATCATTTTTATTATTGATTTTTTCTTTTAATATATGGAATGTATTATAAATAGAGTAATCATACTCAAAATACTCGTCTTTTATGACTTTAAAATTACTAACACCGTCTGATTGAATAATAGATGCGTCTACACCATCGCCCGAGGTTCCGCTCATTAATCCCAAAGATATGTATTGTTTCTGCATATTTTTATTTATTTATAATAATTTTTGTATAATAGTTAATTTAATTAATATCTCTATGAAAAATGCATTTTTAAATGAAATGAAATCTCGGGGATTTCTCAATCAGTGCACTGATTTAGAAAATCTCGATAAACTATGCTGCAAGCAGTCTATAAGTGGTTATATAGGTTTCGATTGCACTGCTAGCAGCTTGCACGTTGGGAGTCTTTTACAAATAATGATTTTAAGGCTAATGCAGAAGCATGGGCATCGCCCTATTATACTTTTAGGTGGCGGTACAACTTTGATAGGTGATCCCTCGGGAAAAGATGCTACTAGAAAAATTTTAAATTCTAAAGATATAAATAATAATATTAAGAAAATTCAAAATGTTTTTAACAAAGTACTCAATTTATCAAATAAAAAAGTAAAACCTCTATTTGTTAACAATTCAAAATGGCTAACAAAATTAAATTATATCAATTTTTTAAGGGATATTGGAAGTCATTTTACAATAAATAAAATGTTGACGTTTGATAGTGTAAAATTGAGACTAGAGAGAGAACAATCTTTAAGTTACATGGAGTTCAATTATATGATTTTACAAGCATATGATTTTTACCAACTTTTTAAAAAAAATAATTGTGTTTTACAAATTGGTGGATCTGATCAATGGGGAAATATTGTTAATGGAGTGGACTTAATTAGAAGGTTGCTAAAAAAAGAGTCATTCGGACTGACCTCGCCATTAATAACTTTAGCTTCTGGAGCAAAAATGGGAAAAACAGAAAAAGGAGCAATCTGGTTAAATAAAGATTTATTTTCCTCTTATGACTATTGGCAATTTTGGAGAAATACGGATGATAGAGATGTTGAGCGTTTTTTAAATTTTTTTACAGATATCGATACTGAAGAAATAAAAGATTTAGCAAAAAAAGAAAAAAATATCAATAATTTGAAGATCTTGTTAGCGAATGAAGCTACTAAAATTTTACATGGTGAAGAAGCTTCTCTCAAAGCATCTAAAACTGCAAAAGAAACTTTTGAAGGCAGGGGAGTTGGCTTAGACTTACCCGAAATAAAAATTAGTTTAGATGTGGTACAAGATGGAATAGATATATTGGATTTTTTGTCAAAAAATAATATTTTAAAGTCTAAAGGCGAAGCAAGAAGAGCTATAAATAGCAGAGGAATAAAGTTTAATAATATTACTATTTCAGATGAAAAAAAATTAATACAACTAGAAGATTTTCAAAATCGTGTTTTAAAAATTTCTTTTGGAAAAAAAAAACACTATCTCCTCAAAATTATTTAGTTTTTTTCTGTTTATCTAATATTTTTTGTATGAATCTTGGAGTGATAGTTCTGATTGGATTAATAGTTGTTTTAATTTTACCTGGAGGCCCCTTCATTTTAAAACTAATACCAAATAATCCCTCTCCAACCTCTTTAGGGATAACAATATTTCCTATCATTGGAATTTTAGATATTATTTTATTTAAATTTTTAGCAGGGATCAATGTTCCCCTCAAACTTGTCAATCCTGTGCTATCTTGATACCCTTCCATAATTACAGAAATACTTGGTCCTAAAGCGTATATTTCATTTAAAGTCAGAAAACCCTCTTTATGATGCATATTGATTTCTAGAGTATCAAAACTCAATCCTTCTCCTTGAGCTAAGTCTGCTAGCCCGCTCAAATCAGCAAGTGAGAGTAATTTTACCAATCCAGGAGCATTTAAAATCTTAAAATTTTCTATTTTTAACTTGGAGTTTGACGACTTCTCATCAATAATAGAATTGAATAATAAATTTCCCCCTTTAAGTCCTTTAAAAAAATTATAATCAGTTAAAAGTGGTTGTGCCAAATCTGAATAAATTTCTAAGTATTGTTTATTATTTTTTTCATCGTTTTTCATAGAAATATCTAAAAAATTATTGTTTCCATAATCTCCTTTTGCAGAGATTTTTACAAATTTGCCTTTTTTTATTTCACCAATTAATTTGAAATTTGACAAATTATTAGCCAAAGGTGCAGCAATATTTTTAAAATCTATTTCAATCTTTTTATTAAAATTTTTAAAATAATTTTTAGAGGATTTTTTTGCTATTGTTTTTACTAAGTTTGAGGCATCAAAATTATTTCCTGATACCTTAATTTTTTTTGACGAGAGAATTGAAAAATCATTATTTTTTTTACCATCTTTAAAAGTTTTTACTATAATTTTTTTAAATGAAGTAAAATTGTTATTTTCAATTTTTAAATCTTCAATTAGAATACTATTCTTATTTTCTTTAAATTTAATCTTTTTTACATCAAACTTATTTTGATTTTTTTTAAAGTTAATTGAAATATTTGCTAATTTATTCTTTTTTTTTGTATAATTTAATAAGTCAATATCTAAAGATTTTTTAAAATCAAATTCCATAATTACATTGAGAAATTTTTCACTAAAGTCTGTGTTTAGGAGAAATGGAAAAAAATCTTGATTATCAGTGGAGTAATTTCCTGAAAAACTTACGTTTTTTTTATCTGATGCGTAAACTGCTTTTATTTTTGAATTTTTTATAGATAAACTATTAAAATCTTTTAAAAAATCATTTTTAAAATTTTCATTAAATGATAAATTTACTTTATTAACTTCTCCGCTAGTTTCAAAATTAAACTTTTTAATTTTATAAGTTTCATCAAAAGTAATTAAAAGGTTATTATTTAGTTCAGCGTGAATGTTCTTTAAGCTTTTTGCAAATTTAAAATTATCGGAATTTTCTGCATATTTTTTTAACGACTGATCTTCAAGTTTCAAAATTGAATAAAAATTTGACTCTAAAGTAAGATTAGGTGTTAATCTTAACTTAATATCACCATCATTTATTTTTATTTTATCTAATTCACCAAATATACTTTTTATTAAAATATCCGATCTATCTGCAAAAAAACTTAATTTTGTGTTTCTTAAATTTATGTCTTTTAAAAAATTTGCATCTAAGTTATTTGCCTCTCCTTTTATAATAAAATCATCTATATTATTTTTATCATTTAAAAAAAATTCTAGTTCAGCATTTATAGTGCCTCTTATAATATTATTATTTAGTATCCTTGAAAAATTTGAAGGTTTTATAATTGATGACAGTTTTTTAATATTTTGTATATCTAAAGTTAATAACTGAAGATTAATTTTTTCGATTTTTGGTTTTGACACTAATAAAGAGATAAAATCAATGTAAACTTTAATATCTTTAGTGGGAATAGTTACATCTCTATAATTTATTTTAGACTCCGATGTTTGTAAAAATAAACTTAGTTCTTTTAAGTCAAGTTTAAATCGAATTTTATCTAATTCTAAATTTATATTTTTATTATTTTGATAAATTTTTTTTGAAATAATATTATTAAATTTTTCAGTTTCTATGCCTATTGTTGTTAAAAGTAAAAGCAAAACTGAGAACAAAAAAATAAATGATAAAGTCAAATAACTGATTATTTTTTTCATTTTTTAATTTTTATTCCTTCTTCGATAAATTGATCAATATTACCATCTAAAACATTAGTAGGATTTGTATTTTCAATTTTATTTCTCAAATCTTTAACAAGTTGATACGGTTGAAGCACATAAGATCTGATCTGATGGCCCCAACCTATATCAGTTTTTGAATCAATAGCTTTTTGATTTTCCTCATCTCTTTTTTGGATTTCATATTCATAAAGTCTTGCTCTTAACATTTTAAAACAAGTTTCCTTATTTTTATGTTGTGATCTCTCATTTTGACATTGGACAACAATTTTTGTTGGTAAATGTGTAATTCTTACTGCGCTATCAGTTGTGTTAACGTGTTGTCCACCTGCGCCACTAGATCTGTAAGTATCAATTCTAAGATCTTTTTCGTCTATCTTTATATTAATATCATCTTCAATTGCTGGATAAACCCAAACACTTGCGAAACTTGTATGCCTCCTCGCGCCACTGTCAAACGGAGAAATCCTCACTAGTCTATGAACACCAGACTCTGCTTTCATTAATCCGTAGAGATATTTTCCGTATACTTTAATAGTCGAGGATTTAATTCCTGCTTCTTCGCCTTTATGTTCACTTATTATTTCATATCTAAATTTTTTTTTATCAAACCACTTCACATACATTCTTCGGAGCATGTCAGCCCAATCTTGACTTTCGGTACCTCCAGCTCCAGCATGAATTTCAAGATAAATATTTAAGTCATCATTTTCTCCTGACAAAAAACAGTTAATTTCAATTTGTTTGATATTATTTAAAATTTCATCAACTTTTTTATAACAATCATCAATAATTGCATCATCCTTTTCGTGTGAAGCTAAAGAGTATAAATCTTTTAAATTATCGATATCATTTTTCGAATTTTTATATGAATTTAGGATTTCCTCAAAAATTTTTTTTTGTTTTACAGTTTTTTTTACTAGATTTTTATCTTTCCAAAAATTTTCTTTTTGTAATGTTTTTTCTATATCTTGCAGTTTTGACTCAACAAGCTCTTTATCAAAGATACCCCCTTATACTTCTTAGGGTTTTTTCTGCACTCTCTAATTTATTATCTAAATTTTGCATTAATAAAATTGCCTAAACTTAACTAGATTATCACGACCATTAATAGATATTAAATTATTATTATTTATGTTGTTAATATCTTTAATTTTTAAAGCTTCAATAATGGTGTTTTTATCTCCAGGCAATGGTTTTAATCCAGTGTCATAGTTAATTGATGTCAAAAATACATTTTCAGGAATACTAAAATCATTGAAGTCTTCTTTAAAAAGAGCATTCTCGATAAAATCTTTAAAAATTGGTAAAGCAGCTTTTGATCCTGTTTCAAATTTACCTAAAGTTTTTGGATTATCAAACCCTATATATACGCCAACAACAAGATTAGATGAAAAACCTATAAACCAAGCATCAAAGTTTTTATTAGTAGTACCTGTTTTACCGCCAAGTGGAACATTCAGTGATTTAAGTTTTTTTGCTGTACCTCTCTCTACTGCTCCGTGTAAGATTGACGTCATTTGATAAGCTGTTTGCTCACTAATTACTCTTTTATTTGTGTTTTTAATAATTGGATAATTAGAAGATTGATCTATGAATTTTTCGCACCCTAAACATTCCCTATTTTTTACTTGGAAAATTGTTTTTCCTCTTCTATCTTGAATTCTCGATATTAAAGTAGGTTCAATTTTTCTACCACCATTTACAAATATTGAGTAAGCTGAAGTTAAATTTATTAGAGTTGTTTCTGCAGCTCCAAGTGATACTGATAAAAGTTCGGGAATTTCTTTATAAATATCTAGTTCTTTCGATAATTCTAAAATTTTATCTAAACCAAGAATTTTAGCTATTCTAATAGTCATTAAATTACGAGAATACTCTATTCCTTTTCTTAAAGTTGAAGGGCCATAAAATTTTTTTCCATAATTCTCTGGTTTCCAATTTTTTAAACCTTCTCCTTGACTTTCCACAAAAGGTGCATCCAAAATTATAGAGTTTGGAGAAAATCCATTTTCCAAAGCTGATGCATAAACTATAGGTTTGAAAGCGGATCCAGGTTGTCTTTTTGCTTGGGTAACTCTATTAAATTCACTAGATTTAAAATTAAACCCACCTACTAAAGCTTTTACATCGCCAGTGAAAGGATCCAGAACTATTATACCTCCATTTACTCTTGGATACTGTTTAATTTTCCAAATATTATTTTCCTTTTTAACAAAGATAACATCTCCAACTTCATATCTGTCTGTAATCGATTTAGTTTTAGAAATTGTCCACTTTAATTCTTTTAATCTTAAAATACCTTCAATGTTTAATTTCTTATTATTTATAATTTTAAATCTAATTTGACTGTTATCTAAACTTATTATCTCCGCAAATTTCCAATTCAATGTGGGATCTAATTTAAATTTACTTATTTTCTTTTGCCAGTTTTTATCTTCATATTTATTTGTAATTGGACCTCTCCATCCATGTCTTTTGTCATATTGCTCAATGCCTTTTCTTAAAGATTTGATAGCTTGTATTTGATAATCTATATTAAGTGGAGTTCTGATACTAAGTCCTTGAGAATAAAGTTTTTCAAAACCATAATTTTCATTAACAGATCTTCTTACCTCCTCTGTATATGAATTTGCTTCATTTAAGATTACAATTTTTCTTTTTTTCAACTTTAATTTCTCATCTTTAAATTTTTGAAGTTGTTTTTTTGATATGAAATTATTTTCTTTGAGATTTTCAAGGACTAAATTTCTTCTGAATTTTGCAACCTCAGGAAACTTATATGGATTATATTTACTCGGAGCTTTTGGTAAAGCTGCCAGCAAAGCTGAGTCAGAATAATTCAACTCTTTAATAGATTTATCAAAATACTCTAAACTTGCAGCTGCAATACCATATGTACCTTGTCCTAAATAAATTTGATTAAGATAAAGTTCTAGAATTCTTTCTTTTGAATAAGCTCTTTCTATCCTAAAAGCAAGAATAGCCTCTTTAACTTTTCTTCTCAAAGAAACCTCATTTGATAAAAGAAAATTTTTGGCCACTTGTTGAGTAATTGTTGATGCTCCCTCTAATCTTTTACCTTGAGTGATATTTTGGATATTTTTAACTATTGCTCTTAGAATACCTTTAGCATCAATACCGGGATGAGAAAAAAAATTTTTATCTTCTGCTGAGAGAAAAGAATTTATCACTTTTTCTGGAATCGACTCGTAGGGGACGAATAATCTTTTTTCTAAAGCATATTCCGCAATCAATTTACCATCCTCAGAGTAGACTCTACTTGAAATTGGTGGTTGATAATTGGATAACTTTTTATAATCAGGTAGACCTATTGAGAAATACCAAAGTGTAGATAAAGCAAAAAGTAATATAATTATAAAAAAAATAATTATAAATTTTAGCGAAAAATTAACAAATTTTAACATTATGTCTTTTTATCATTAATAAATCTGACTTTCTTGGGGCATTTGAAATTAAATAAGGTATATTTATTCACAAAATTGTATAAAATAAAACTATGATTAAATTAAAACACATAATTTTCAAAAAATTTAAAGGAATTCAATTAAAATGGAAAAAAACTTATACATCGATGCATCGCATCCCAATGAAACGCGTATTGTTCTTAAATCAGATAATTCAATCGAAGAATATGAATTTGAAGATAAAAATAATCTAACATTTAAGAATAATATATATCTAGGAACTGTAAGTAGAGTTGAACCTTCTTTGCAAGCTGCTTTTGTAAATTTTGGAAGGGATAGACACGGATTTTTAGCATTCAATGATATTCAATCAGATTATTATCAATTACCTTCTGAAGATAAGGAAAAAATAAAAGTTGCTGAAGAGGAAATAAGGGAAAGTCTCAAAAATAGTAATCTTGAAGTTCCTCAAGAAGAAACAAATTCGTCTTCAAATGAGAATAACAAAATTGAAAATAACAATTCTATAAAAATAAATGAGGTTGAAAATAAGGAATATAGAGAAGAGGTTAAATCGTCTTACGGCATTAAAAGATATAAAATTCAAGAAGTAATTAAACCAGGCCAAGTTATACTTGTTCAAGTAATTAAAGAAGAAAGAGGTCAAAAAGGAGCGGCACTTACTACTTTCATATCATTGGCTGGAAAATATATTGTTCTTATGCCTAATACTGCAAAAGGTGGGGGTATCTCAAGAAAAATTTTTAATTCGTCCGACAGACAAAAAATAAGAAGTATATTGAATGAAATAAATATACCTGCAAGCATGGGTGTAATTGTGAGAACTGCTGGGGCAAATAAAACAAAAAATGAAATAGAGAAAGACTTTCAAAATACATTAAAAACTTGGGAAGAGATAAGAGATAAAGCTCTTGATTCTAATGCTCCCTCTTTAGTTTATGAAGAGGGAGATATTATTAAAAGAACTTTACGTGATATTTACGATAATGAAACAAAAAATATTTATATAGAGGGAAATGAGGCATATCAAAAAGCGAAAAAATTTATGAAGGAATTGATGCCAAAGAACGTAAAAAATATTAAAAAATACAGAGGAAAAATTCCTTTATTTCACGATGCAAATATTGAAAAAGAATTAAATAATATTTTTGAACCAACTGTTAAACTTAAGTCGGGAGGATATTTAGTTATTAATCCTACAGAGGCATTAGTATCAATAGATATAAATTCCGGTCAGTCAACAAAACAAATAAATATTGAAAAAACTGCATTAAATACAAATTTAGAAGCAGCAAAAGAAATTGCCCAACAAATTAAGTTGAGAGATTTATCTGGTTTAATAGTCATTGACTTCATTGATATGATGAATTTTTACAACAGAAGACTTGTGGAAAAAAAAATGCGGGAAAGTATTAGAAGAGATAGGGCTAGAATTCAAATAGGGAGAATAAGTAATTTCGGTTTATTAGAAATGACGCGACAAAGATTACGTGAAGGATCTATAAAATGGGAAACACAATTATCTCTTGGTTCTTTTTCTCAGAAAATTTTGAAGAAAATTCAACATCTAGCTTTTTCAGATAAAATAAAAATTGTAAAATCTTACATACCTGAAAAAGTAAAAATTTTCATTGAGGAAAATCTCTTTGAAGAACTTAATTATTTCCAAAAAAAATATTTAATAAATATTGAATTATTATCTGATAAAAAACTTATAATTCCAGAGTTCAAAATCGAATTATTAAATAAATCAAAAAAAATTTTAAATAAAATTGAGAAAATAAATAATATTCAAAAACTCGTCAAAATTGATAAAGAAACTAAAAAAGAAAAAAAAGAAAGAAAAAAATCAAAAAAAGATCTAAAAAAAACAAAACCTAAAAAAAAATTAAGAACACTTTGGGTTAGAAGGAAAAAGAAAAACTAGATAATACCTTTTGAAGGTGAGCTTGGAATAGCTAAATAATTTTTTTTCATCCTGCCAGCTAAATAAGAATTTCTTCCAGATATAACTGCATCTTTAAATGCTTTGGCCATCAGTATTGGATGTTTTGAATTAGCTATTGCACTATTTACCAATACTCCATCACAACCCATTTCCATTGCAATACTTGCTTCAGATGCTGTTCCAATACCTGCATCTATAATTATTGGAACTTTAGATTTTTTAATAATTAAAGAAATATTAACTTTATTTAAGATTCCTAAACCAGACCCTATCGGTGATGCTAAAGGCATAATTGCTGAAGCTCCGTTATCTTCTAATTTTTTTGCTAGCAAAGGATCATCTGTGCAATAGACCATGACTTTGAAACCCTCTTTTACAAGAGTTTTAGTAGACTTAATTGTTTCAATCATATTTGGATATAAAGTTTTTTTATCACCTAATACCTCTAATTTGACTAATTTCCATCCACCCATTTCTCTTGCTAATCTTAATGTTCTTAATGCTTCATCTGAACTATAACATCCCGCTGTATTTGGTAAAAAAATTATTTTTTTTGGATTGAGATAATCGGTTAACATTGGTTTTTTTTTATCAACTATATTCACTCTTCTCACAGCTACGGTAACCATATCTGCTCCTGATGCTTGTATTGCCTTTGCTGTTTCTATAAAATTTTTATACTTTCCTGTGCCTACGATTAGTCTCGATTTTAAGCTTTTATTAGCAACTTTAAATGTATCTTTTTTCAATTAACCTCCACCGATGAAATGAACTACTTCAATCTTGTCATTTTTTTTTAGATATTTTTTTTTATAATTTGCTCGAGGAATAATTATTCCATTACATTCAACAGCAATTTTTTTATTATATAACTTGTATTTTTTTAATAAATCAAGAATTGAATAATTTGATTTAATTAAAATTTTTTTTCCATTTAATTGTATTTTTGCCATAATTCAGTTAATCAATGGTAATATTAAGTTACAATGAAAAAAATTATAATTCTTAATGGTCCAAATCTCAACCTTTTAGGAGAAAGGGAAAAAAGCCAATATGGAAGTTTTACTTTAAAAGATGTTGAAAAAAGATGTAAAATTTTTGCATCTGAAAATAATATGGATCTCTCTTTATTTCAGTCAAATTTAGAAGGTGAATTGATTGAAAAAATTCAGGAGTCAAGAAAAAAAGAAGATGGCTTAATCATTAACGCTGGCGGTTACACTCATACATCTGTTGCAATTCTTGATGCATTAAAAATATTAAAAATACCTATAATTGAATTGCATATTAGTAATATCTATAATAGAGAAGACTTTAGGCACAAATCTTTAATTAGTAAAGTTGCTAAAGGTATAATTTGTGGTTTTGGCGAAAATGGTTACATAATGGCTTTAGAAGCAATGAAAAATTATTTAAAAGATGAAAATAGATAAAAAATTAATTAAAGAACTTGTTGAAAATTTAAAAGAATTTAATCTCACTGAATTAGAATACCAAGAAGGGCAAACTAGAGTAAAAGTCTCTAGGGCTTCAAAGAGTATTGAACAATCTAAGACTGGGGCACTAGTGTCTCCAAATAAAACAGTTTTAAACAATTCTGATGACACCGATGGTGTTAGAATTAAGTCTCCAATTATTGGAACTGCGTATCTTGCTCCTGAGCCAGGTGCAAAAAAATTTGTAAATATTGGAGATAAAGTAAAAAAAGGTCAAACAATAATGATAGTTGAAGCGATGAAAACAATGAATCATGTGCCATCTACCAGCGATGGAGAAGTAAAAAAAATTTTAGTTGAAGATGGTCAACCTGTAGAGTTTGGTCAAACTTTAGTAATTTTAAAATAGTAAAGATGTTCAAAAAAGTATTAATTGCTAACAGAGGTGAAATAGCTGTTAGAATAATTAGAGCATGTAAAGAATGGGGAATAGGAACTGTAGCAGTTCACTCAGATGTCGACTCCGACTCAATGCATGTAAGACTAGCAGATGAAAGTGTTTGTATTGGATCTCATCAGCCTCAAAATAGTTATTTAAATATTTCTGCTATTATGTCAGCTGTTGATTTAACTGGAGCTGAGGCGATACATCCTGGCTACGGTTTCTTATCGGAAAATGCAAAATTTTCTGAGGTAGTTAACAAACATGGAATCAAATTCATTGGTCCTAGTGCAGAAATCATTTCTAAAATGGGAGATAAAATTGAGGCCAAACGAATTGCAAAAAAATATGGATTACCTGTTATTGAAGGCTCTGAGGGAGGGGTAAAATCATTCGCTGAGGCTAAAACTATTTGTAAGGAAATAGGATATCCAGTTCTTATCAAAGCTGCTGGAGGCGGAGGAGGTAAAGGTATGAAGATAGTTGAGGAAGAAAGTAAATTAGAAAACTTATTTCTAACTGCAAAGACTGAGGCAAAAAAATTTTTTGGAAACGATGAACTTTATATTGAAAAATATTTTAAAAATCCAAGGCATATAGAAGTTCAAATTATGTCAGGTAAAAATAAAACTGTTCACTTAGGTGAGAGAGATTGCTCCGTCCAAAGAAGGCATCAAAAATTAATAGAAGAGACTCCAAGCCCTGTTTTAACCAAGGATCAAAGAGAAGACCTTTTAGAAAAAACGGTCAAAATGGTCGAACAAATTAATTACGAAGGAGCTGGCACAGTTGAATTTATATATGAAAACGGAAAATTTTATTTTCTAGAAATGAACACGCGAGTTCAGGTAGAACATCCTGTTACCGAAGTGCAAACCGGCATTGATATCGTTAAAGAACAGTTATGGATTGCTCACTCTGGTAATACTGCACTGAACCAAAGCGATATAGTGCCTAGAGGTCACTCCATAGAGTGTAGAATAAATGCTGAAAACCCTGCAATGGATTTTCAGCCAAGTCCAGGTACAATAAGTGTTTGTCACCAACCTTCAGGATTTAGAACAAGAGTAGATGGTTCTATTTTTCAAGGATGTAAAATAACTCCGTATTACGATAGTTTAATTGCTAAAGTAATATGTAAAGGTAGAAATAGAACAGAAGCTATCCAGAGAACTTTAAGATCTTTAGATGAATTTGTTTTAGAGGGGATTACCACAACAATAGATTTACATAAAAAAATTTTAAATCATAAAAAATTCATAAACTCTGAATTTGATACTAACTGGCTTGGAAAAGAAAAATTTTATTAAACATTATAACAACTTAGTAATTGTAAATCGTAAATTGCGTGATCAAATGGTGTTAAATTTGGATCAGAGGAAAAAGTCCAGCCATTAAAAATAAAAACTTTTTCATTATCGTTTTTTGTCATATCCTTTACTTGCATGTAAGCTACATCATCTAGTTTATTATTTACTTTAACCTTCCCGCATTTTAGTATTTTGATTTCAAAAGGGCCGAATTTTTTCACTTCATCTATATTTATTACTATCTCTGAAGATTTTGCAGTAATTTTATCCAACCCGATAAGAATTGCGTGAGATGAAGAAAGACTACTTTTTTTTTTTCTCTCTCTAATTTTTTTCTGATTAGTTGAACTTTCATTTTTTTCAATTATATTTTCAAAACTAGGTTCTATTTGGTTTAGATTTATTAAAGGAGAGGTAGAAATTCTATCTTCAGATTGAACTGGAAAAGCAATGGCAATTAACAAAAAAAAATATATTATCAAACTATTTCCAAGATTCATATTTTTTTTGATTTTCATTTTTTTTGATTTTTGTAGGTTTGTGTTTTTCATTAGTGCCTGTCTTATTTTCAGAATGTTTTTTTTGCCAAGAATATTTTAAATTATCATTCTCACTTGGAATTTTGTCGATTGTATGATGCATCCACAAGTACCAATCTGAGGTTATCTTGCTTGCTTCAACATTGCCTGAATAAATAACCCATCTATCACCTTTATTATTTTTGTAGTATTTATTTCCAAACTGATCTTTACCTACAAATTTTCCAGTAAATAGAGTTTTTAAAAAAGTTCCGAAGGTTTGTTTATTCCACCATGTAAAAATTACTTTTAAACTCATTTCAAAAATTTTAAATCCACACAATTAACAATTGTATTATTATAAGATAGACACATTTAATATATGATATATATCATTAATAAAAGAGAATCCATTTACTATGAAAAAATTTGTTGTTGAAACTTACTATACATGCACCTTTAAAACAGTTCATAAACTCAATGACTTAAATGATAAGGAACTTTCTAAAATAGACCAAAGAAATGACGGTATTGTAGAAGTAATTGACGTTAAGCTAAATAATAGAAAAACTAAAAAAATTGGCGATGAGAAGACAAAAAATAAAACAGATCTTAAGAATTCAAAAATTCAGAACTCAATTCCTAAAAGTATTAGCGATAAAATTCAAAGCCCTCAACAATCAATTAATCATAATGAAAATAATTTTAAAGTAAAAAATAATGCAAGGTTTAAGATGCCTGATAGGAGAAAAGGGTATATTCAGAAAGCTCAAATAGGTGATCACAAAGTATATTTACATACTGGCGAATATGATGACGGTAAAATTGGAGAAATATTTATCGACACTAATAAGGAGGGAGAATTAGTTAAAGCAATGATGAATAATTTTGCTATAGCTATATCTCTTGGTTTACAGTACGGGGTTCCGCTAGATGAATATGTTGATGCATTTATTGACACTAAGTTTGAACCATCAGGAAATGTACTTGGTAATGATAGGATTTTAAGTGCGTCCTCAATTCTAGACTATGTTTTTAGAGAATTAGCAATATCATACCTCGGAAAAGAAGAACTAGCTCATACACCCTCTATTGCAAGTTCTAAAAATATAAGTCAAGAAACTACAGATGATAAATTTCTCAAAATAGTTAAAAATATTACATCAAAAGGTTTTGTAAGAAGTAATTTAGAAGAAAAATTAGTAGACCTTTCTGATGTTAGAATCAATCTTAAAACAAAAAATTAATTTTTTTTAACATCAACTTTTATACCTAATTCCTTAAGTTGATTATCTTCTACTTTTGAAGGAGCGTTCATCATTAAATCTTGAGCTGTTTGATTCATTGGAAAGAGAGTTACTTCACGGATATTTTCTTTATTAGCCAGAAGCATAACAATTCTATCAATACCTGGAGCTATACCTCCGTGAGGAGGTGCTCCGTAACTTAAAGCATTTATCATTCCGATAAATTTATTATTTACTTCCTTTTCTGAATAACCAGCTACAGCGAATAATTTATACATTAATTCTGGTATATGATTTCTTATTGCTCCAGAGGACAATTCAACCCCGTTACAAACAATATCGTACTGAAAAGCTTTTATATTTAAAGGCTTTTCAAAATTTATTTCATTAATTTTTCCCTGAGGCATAGAAAAAGGATTGTGACTAAATTTAATTTTATTTGATTTTTCATCAAGTTCGTACATTGGATAATCAACAATCCAACAAAAAGCAAATTGTTTTTCGTTAATTAATTTTAAATCTCCTGCAATTTTGTTTCTGGCTAATGAAAGTAATTTAAATAACTCATTCTCCTTACCGCAAGCTAGAAAAACGCTATCACCAATTTCTGCATCACATAATTTCATTATTTCTTTAAGACTTTTTTCACCAAAAAATTTACCTACAGGTCCTTTACCTTTTAGAGTTTTATCTTGTTCTATAGTAAAATAAGCTAAACCTGATCCGCCCTGCTCTTTAGCCCAATTATCTATATTATCAAAAAAACTTCTTGGTTTATCTTTTGTATTTTTTGTAATTATAGCTTTTGCTTTAGCGCCTTTTATTACTAATTTATTAAATATATCAAATTTAACATCATCACGTTTAAAAATATCTGTGATATCATTTATAATTAATGGATTACGTAAATCTGGTTTATCAGTACCATATTTATCCATGGCATCTTTGTAGGGTATTCTAGGAAACTTTTCTTGTAAAATAGTATTTGAAGAAAATTTTTTAAAAAGATTTATCATTAATTTTTCTACAACTTGAAAAACATCCTCTTGTTCAACAAAAGACATTTCTAAATCCAATTGATAAAATTCTCCAGGGCTTCTATCAGCTCTAGCATCCTCATCTCTAAAACAGGGAGCGATTTGAAAATATTTGTCAAAACCAGATACCATAATTAATTGTTTAAACTGCTGAGGGGCTTGTGGTAATGCATAAAATTTTCCAGGGTTAAGTCTGCTTGGAACTAAAAAATCTCTTGCACCTTCTGGGCTAGAAGAAGTTAAAATTGGGGTCTGATATTCAAGAAATCCTAATTTTGTCATCTCTGATCTTATAAATGAGATTACTTTTGATCTTAATATTATATTTTTATGCATTTCATCTCTTCTTAAATCTAAGAATCTATACTTTAATCTCATGTCTTCTGGGTAATCCTGTTCACCAAAAACTGGAATCGGAAGATCTTTTGCATTAGATAAAATTTCAACTGATTTAATTGAAACTTCTATCTTTCCAGTTGTAAGCTCTAAATTTTCTGTTCCTGGACTTCTTTTTACAACTTTGCCAGAAATTTTTAAAACTGACTCGGGTTTTGTTTTTTCTAGAATAGAAAAAAATTTATTTTTATTTTCAATTACACACTGAGTTAATCCGTAATGATCTCTTAAATCTATAAATAATAAATTTCCATGATCTCTTTTTCTATGGAGCCAACCAGCTAAGATGATATTCTTATCAATATCACTTTCTCTTAGTTCTGAGCAATTATGAGTTCTATACTTATTCATTTTTCTAATACTTTTTTTATTAGATTAATATTTATAGATTTTCCAGAGGATAAAGACAATTCATCAACATCCTTTATAAATTTAAACATTTTTTCGTAAGAGCGATCAACATTTTTAATAATATAGTCACATATTTTTGGATTAAGACTGATCTGTTTATCAGAAAAAGATTTAGAGATTATCACTTGTAATAAGTCATCAGTTGGAAGTTCAATACCAATAAAAACAAAACTATTAATACGAGACTGCAAATCTTTTAAGCTAAAATTAAATTTATTTATAATTTTCAGACTATTAATAACAATGTAATTTTCTAATTGTTTAGATTGATTCAAAATAGAGTAAAATAATTTCTCTTCTATGTTATTTTGAAAATTGTCAATTATTAAACAGTCAGTGCTCTCAAGGTCGTTAATTATTTTATCATTTATAATCTTTGCATCTAATATTTTGATCCTTTTTAATCTTTTTTCAAGTATTTTTGAGAGATGTGTTTTTCCTGAACCAGAGTCGCCATAGATATTTAACCACTTCCCAGGCCAATTAGGCCAGCTTTCAATTAATCTATAAGCTGAAAAATTATTTGATGAAACATAAAAATCTTGCTCATAATATTTTGTTTTAAATGGAAATTTAAAAATAAGTTGACTCATTATAAAATTTTTAGGTTCCATTGATTATTGTAATCTTCTAATATTATTTTCCTACTTTTTAACGATCTAATTATTTTATTCAGTTTTCCTAAGTATTTTATCTTAAGAAAAACGTATTCGTTGTTTAATTCTTGAACATAAATATTCTCAATCGAGTCAATCCTCTTTAATCTCTTTTTAAGCTCAACAAGATTATTCATTTTTTTATCTAAAATTAACTTTACATTTAAAAATGATGGTGTCCTTACATCAATTAAATTTTGAGATTTGACTAAATTAATTATCTCTTTTTTAGTTTTGATTATTACTTGATCAAAAAATTCTA
>MDSZ01185825.1_pt1 | contig 18411 bp, 4 predicted proteins | sample 811201 | NCBI WGS metagenome assembly MDSZ01 (sample SAMN05326647, study PRJNA326480) | marine metagenome | isolation source: seawater | place: Indian Ocean: North | collected 2010
TAAATCTTGTTGCTTAGATCTATCAATGGCAGTACATCTAATTATGCCAGAAATAAAATTAATATCATTTTCTTCTTCATTGTTTGGGTCCGCTTTTATGTTTCTATCATGTATAACTTTGCAATATTCATGGTCTAACACTGGCAGTAAATTAACAAACAAATCTCTGTTTGACACATCGCATATTTCTAACGCCAACTCTAACAAGCTCATCTCATCAAAATCTAAATAGTAAAATTGAGGTAAGTTTGGCAATCCAGTTAAATCTACAGCGTATTTAAAACCTCTAAAATTAATACTATTAAAGAACTTAGCTGATTTGTATTCTTCTGGAAGATCTCCATTATATTCTAGTAAGGCTATTATACTATCCCTAACTCTGTAAAAAGGAATGCCTTGGTCGCCTCTTCTGGAAAAACCTTTCCCTGTCATTGGAAATCCGCTGGGTATTGCTCCACCAAACAAAGTATCAGTACCTTCAAATTCTGTTGTTCCATCCTCAAACAGAACTCTTGTTAATGGATCTTGTTCATACTCATCTGGATCAAAAGAAGCTTCTGGCTCATACTCAAGGAACCCATAGATGTTCATTACGTTGTCTACTTCTTTAACAGAACCTGTATAATTATTAAGTAATAGTTTAACATTACTTAAAATTTCTCTAGGGTCTGTAACCTGTACGGTATATAAAGGATCTCCATTTGTACTTCTATTTTGAGTGTAAGATTGAAGTATACCACCAAATGTTAGCGCGCAAGAATCGGTAGCAGGATTTTTAGTTGCAAGTTGCTTGAGTGCTAAATCATAATATTGATCTTCACTAACGCTAGTTAGGTTTAATAACTCAACTTGATCTCCACCATACTGATAGGTATCTTGTGAACAATTAACAGATACACCGCTTGGGTCCATAATCTTATCTAGAACATTAGTAAATGATTCATTAATACCAGATCTTTTTCTACCAAATTTAAAAAATACAGGAGAACCCGCCGTTGGTGGAATGAAGTTGTCTCTTACTCCATTATGATAAACGTCGTCCCCAAGACCGAATGGTGTTTCGTCAGATTTATTAAATTCATCAACAACTAAGTCAACTTGTAAAGTAGAAGATGTATCTCCAAACCCAGCATTTATACTGACGTTAGTTATACTTGCTCCTAAAAATGTTTGTTGTTCAAAACCCGGACTTTGCACGGTCCACCCACCAGTGGATAAGCTTCGTGGTATAGCGAAGTTTTCAGGCCAAGCATCACCATAAGCACCGTGATCAGGTTGTATAGAGTTAGTAGACATTTCCTATTCCTTAGTCATCAACTGGCATAGCTTCAGTATCTGGAACTTTTACCTTTGTTCTATTGTTGAAAGATTGTTTATCTGTATAAAAATCAGAATACTTATCAAATATTTTTGTAGATTCAGTAACTTGCTTATGATTAATTTTCATAATTTGACCACCAACAGGTACGCAATGTATATAAGTTCCGCTGGGCTGAACATCTACAGCTAATCTATCTTTTGTTAGTTCTGCGTTTGATATCTTACTTAACATTATAAGTCCCCCAGTTTCTAAACGTAGGACTTAAAAAACTATCTTCTGTTCCAACTTTTCTTGGTGTATTATAAACGGCATAAGCATCGTCTGCGTCAAATTTTCCACCGTCCATTTTAAGTGAATTTCCATCGCTATCAAAATTATTTATGTATTGACCGTAGCTAGGATTGTTCATTATATCTACTCTATCACTATAAGCTACTCCAGCGAACAAGTCTTCACCAATTCTACCAGCGTCAAAAACATATCTAGCTGGAGGAACTATGTTTCCATCAACATCATATACTAAACTTTGATAATTTGATTCTCTGCTAATCCACATGTTAATACCTATTCTGATAATTCATAAATCCATGAAATACTTAAATTATATCTTCCAGTTCTAGGTTCCCAGTTTTCAGTGGGAGCATCCACAAAACATTTACGTATATTGGGTTCATTTAAAGGACTTAACGATTGAACTAAATTATTAATCTGTGTACGAACTGGCTCTATTCTAGTTGGTTTAGACATTAGTAATGAGCTTCTAGTATTTATAATCTGTGTAGCTTTGTTGCTTTGTGTAATTGTGGCTGGAGTGTAACGATCAATATCTGTATAGTCAAACTGTAAGTCAATACTAATACTTCTTCTGTACTCAGTTCTTGTTCCCATATATTGTAAAACTGGTCCAGTAGCTCTACCAATAACAGGAACTGCTGTGTAAACATCACCCGGATATGTATCATCTATTGTAATTGTTTCGCTTAAAGCTTCCGCTATAACATTTAATGGTCTATTGTCATAAGATAATTGATATGTAATTTCTCCAGTAAAATCATTGCGAGATACACTAACTGATAGAGGTTGTGGATTAATCGCTAAAGTTGTTAGAGCTGCAACTCTTTTATATACATAAGAATTAACATCAAACTTGCCATTATTTGTCACCTTATTATACTTTATAAGAGCATTAGCTGCTGGTGTATTTTTAGCACTTTGATTGTGCGTACCGCCATAAAGCATACTTTTTGCTGAGTGCGAAGTCACACCTTTAATAGTACCATTAATATTAAAAGTATTAAAAGGTTCTGAATTGCTAGACTCTATTGATACATCAAAGTTTTCATAAGCTGTATCTTTAAGTAAAACCCACTTGTCTGTAATACTGAATGAACCAGCAGATTTATTTATAGTTTCACTTCTAGAATGATTGTACGCTTGATACTCAGGATCTAAACCAAGCAGTAAATCGCCATAGTTTAAAGTTCCACCACTTTGATCAGAAAAAGTATTTTGATAATCAGGATATGAGTTAGGCACATCATCTGGTATACCTTGTGCTAAATTACTATCACCCACAACAACCTTAAGTAAAAACTTTTTAGCGCTTTCCCAAGCTTCTCTTTTTACGGAGTTTGCATTACCCGGATTGCCGGGGCTATCATACACCGTTCGACCTGTTGCAGAAGAAGTTCTAGTTATAATATATGTTCGTAAGGTTTTATCAAACGGGTTGTCATTACTTGTTTCACCAAGACTATCATCAACTTCTATAGACCATTCTTCATTAAAATCCTCAACTAAACCTCCATAGGTACTTTCAAAACTTGCAAAATTGTAAGCACCTGTATCTTTGTAAGCAGAAGAATCGCTGGCAGTTAGCTCTTTAATTCTAGGTAAAGAATCATAGAGCATATTTCCATTTTGGTCATTCAAGTGGGTTGTTTTTAAAGTTACTGTGTAACCACACCTAGTAACATATGTTCCTTCTTCAAAATTTATAGATTCTAGCGTAACATTCGCAACTATGGTGTTTCCACCGCCGGGACTTTCAATTTCAATTTGTAAACCATCATCAGCAAAAAGTTTACGCAAAGCATTCTGCTTTTGAAATATAGCATCTGCTCTTTCATTAACAGCTACAGCGTCTGATGGATCATGGCCTTGGAAATTACCGTTTGCATCCGGTGATCCTCTTTGTGGAACTAGTGTTCCGGTAAGAGTAATTGTATATTCAGAACCAAGGTGGTTTGTTTTATTTCGTATAGGACTTGCTGAAATCGACACGAATGGTACAGGTCTTATTACGACTGAACCCAAACTTGAATGATTAAATCTTAACATAACTAAGTTCCGCTTGCATAAATGTTAAGGCTACCACTTGCTTCTACAGGTAATAGTCCCGATGTGTAAAGGCCCAAATCGCCACTGCTAACTACCCAACTGTTACCACTAACATACAGATTACCAGAGGTATCTAATGTCGATGGATTTTCTGCATTATTAAACAATAACAACCCCGATGGTTCTCCGGGTGAAATACCTGACGAAGTATCCCACAAGCCAGTGACACCAGATATGCGTAATCCTATATGATTATACACATTTGCGCGACTTGCTCCCAGTGCCATTAGGTTCATTTCGCCCGAGGATTCAAGAGGTCTTCCTTCAATAGACAAGTTAATTCCGCTAGATGTGGTAGTACCAGCTAGCATTTGACCATAGACTGCGTTTATAAATGGTCTATGATTAATATATTGATATATAGAATTATCTTGACCAGAAACTTCTAAGAAAATGTTACCATCAGCATTGGCATAAATTATGCCAGTATTTTGATAATATTGTGAATTCAGTCCACTATTTACTATATTTAAAAATATCTCTTCATGTAGTTTAGGATGACCGCTTTCAGCAAATAGCTTGGCGTTGATAAATGCTCCACTGTCAGCTTGAGCTGGAGGTAGATCGACCAGCATCATATCATACGTATATGCAGCACCTTTATTTTCTTTTCTTTCTTCTACGTCGTTACCACTAGCAAATGGATGACTGTAACTACCAACAGCGACTGCGTAATTAGAATCTGAGCGAATACCTCTGTCAACACTTACAGCAGCTCCGAAGTTAGAATTTTCTGATCCAGAGAAAGGAACTTCTGGGAAAGATCCAAGAGTTACATACTGACGATTGGCATTTATACCTTCTGGAGTTATTTTCTCCAGCAATGACCATTCTCGTTTGTTGGTTGCAAAATTATAATCTTCAGAGTATATAAATGCTGCACCGTTATTTAAAACTGTAGCTCCAAATTTAGTTCCACTTGTACCTGTACGCACTCCACTTTCTGGCAAGACATGTCTAACTCCAGATGTACCCAAGTTGTACACAGTTCTTTCTGGAGTTGGGAATGAAGAACTGAAAGCTTTACCCATAAATAATCCAGATGATTGACCATCATCTACAAAGTTACCAAAGTCATGTCCGGGCGCTCCTACAACAAGAACTCCAGACATAATATCTAAATCATAACCAAACCTATCCGTAAACTTACTTAGACTAGTAAGCTCGTCAGCTGTGTAATTGTTTGCATCTATAGATGAAGGCGCTATACTTTCAGAAACAGATGTTAAGTCTTGACCAACATTGATGCTATCTGGTCTAAACTTTCTAGAGTATCCCCAATCTAAAGTTCCAGATTGTCTAATAAATTCACCATTCTTATTCCTGATATATTGACCACCGCTTGAATTTTTCTCAAACATATACACAGCGCCAGCGCCACCGTAAGAACTTAACTCTACACCAGATGGAACTTGACTTGCAGGAGTGCTAGAAATATCATCCCAATTGACAACTGATCCCTCTTCGCTGTAAGCAGCAAATGGAGCGCCAACGTACAATCTATCATTAGTAAGTCTAACAGAGAATCCAAACAAGTCGCCGGGATATCCTTCGTTGTAAACTTCAAAGTCTAGGTAATCATAATTAGTATCCTTGACTAGTTGATGGTCATCTATATAAATTTTACCATTAATAGTGGTAGAGAATTGTGGGAATGGATTTACTCCACTTACCAAACCTCCTAGATATGCTTGTCTTTTCTCTTCTCTATCACACGGTGGCGGTTCTCCACATTCACAGAACTCTAAAGGTCTTACAACATAAGCTGGATCAAAATCAGATTCATTACCTCTAAATGAACTTGCTGGTAAAGGTGTAACAGCAGAGCTTGGGTTTCTAATAAATCTACTTATCAACCCAGAATCAGCAGTAGCACTAAACCACTTGTAGGGGCTACCTCTTTCTGGAGACGTTATTTTATATCTAGTGTTATATATAGTATCTGTTGGGAATCTTGTATAAGGATAAAGAGAATCTACAAATCTAACATTATCAGATTTCTTGTCATCATTTTCTGTGTACGCCAGTTTACCTTGGATTATACTAGGATCAGAAATTACTGTAATTCTAGACCTGTTAACTCCTGCTTCAAAATTATTTTGAAGATAATATTCTTGAGCCACAACAACTGGTCCATCTATTGCTTTTGGAACCCCACTAATTTGAGCAAGTTTAGCTTTTCTTGGGAAGTCCTTAGCTTTGAAAGGAATAGGTAATCCTTGTCTTGGTGCAGTATTAAATTCAGAAGGACTATCTAAATATAGTGTGTCTTTTCTATCATTAAATGCAGTTGTAAATAAATCCAAACAAGATGAATCCTGAGAAGGACAATAAATTTCATGAGATGTACTTATTTCTATTAAGTCACGCTCAATTGCTATAGAGCTAGCTGGTATTGCTGGAATAACCACATCTTTCATAACCGCTACTTTTCGGAACAATTGAGTTGTATTTATTGGTACTGCATATCCAACAATAGAAACAGTTCTGGGAGTAGTGAATGGATTATTTCTAAGTTCTAAATCATTTGCTGATATGTAAATAGATGCATCATTATTTAAAGCCCAAAAAGGACCAAGCGTTATTTTGCTTGAAGAACTTTGAGTTTCATGTCTATCTAGACGCTCTGTAGAACCAGTAACCTTATCTGAAGGTATTGGTTCGCCGCGAGAGAGTAAGCCCAAATTGCCTTCAGTAAAAACAACTCGTCCATCTGGAAGAATAGACTTGTAAGCTAAATTTTCAGTAACTAAATTATAGTGTACACCTTGTCTTTCTGAAGGATCTTCTGTAGCAAACTCTATCTCTACAAGATATCCAGAATTTTGCACATCTGGCAGCTTAACGTCTAGTTTTGCCCATCCAGTGTTGACATAATATTTTTGATCAGTTACAGTTGCTGTGTCAACAATCATGTTTGGCTGAAGGATGCTTCTATTAACTTGAGCGCCAAAGTATGCAACATAATTTGTTAAAGAAGTATCAATAGGTGTGAACAGTTTCTTCTTAGCTAACTCAATATCTCTCATCAAGCCATCTACATCATTGTGAGTAAATGTTTGACCATCACCAGCTATTTCAGAAGTATCTGCATTGTTGCCAAACACGGTTGTAAAGTCAGGTAAATTATTACTATAAAGTGGATGAATATTATTCCAAGGGTTTTGGAATGTATCTCCTGCTATTGGTGTAGGATTAGATAGTTTTCTATCTTCTAACCAGTTTGCAAATCTTTGCTTGTGTGTTAGATGTATGGGTTTAATTTCAGTGTTGAGTTTTAAACATAGTTCATATGCAGCTAAAGTGTGCGTATTATCAGGTTCTAAATAATTTCCATCTGGTGTACAACCGTATGTAATAACTAACCTCTTGTTTCCAAGTTTTAACCAATCTCTTAGTATGTTTGCGTTTTGCGATGAGACCATTTGATCTGTATTAGCAATCCAGCAAACATCGTAATCAGAAATATCTTGTACGCTTGGATCTACATTTTCATCAACTGTAGCTTTCAGTCCTAAGAAACCATTAAAAGAAGCGTTATGATGGAAGATTCCACCCTTTTCTCCATCTTCTTCAAAATACAAGTCAGTCTTTGAATAACCACTTCTAAAGGAAGTTCTGTTTGTCCAACCACCTATTTGTGCAACTTTAACTTCTTTATAAGAAGCAGAAGCAGCGTTAGGCAGAACTAATCTATTTTCTAAGATATTTCTATAGAAATTAATCATCTTGTCTCTAGAGCCAGCGCGTAATACTCTTGGATCTTCTGTACTCATGGTAGCATTTAGTAGTACATAAGAATCTAAAGCGGTAGTAGTATCATATTTTGCCTCCGCACACCAAGCTGCAAGTGGAGCAACCTGAATATCTGACAAACGATCTAAGCTAGTTGCTATTCCGCTGGCTTGTAAAATAGAATCTTTAACCAGAGTAGCTGGCTTAAAGAACTCAGAATCAGTTTCTGCAAAAGAATTAAAGTTAGTATCAAAATTTTCATATATACCACTGTAAGAAGATGTGTTTCCAGAGCTATAGATATAGAAAACTGGCTTGGTTCTATCCTCACCACCTTCTACTAAATTCTCTTCAAACTCATCAGTTGGAACTTGTATGAAATGTGAAACCACCTCAACTGTTTTCTCTGGTACAGCTGGTATGATTTGAACTATTGGTGGTTGGGTTTCAGCAGCAGCAAGTAAAGGTATAGGAGCTTTAAAGAAATTCGTAGTAGTAGGATTCCATTCGCAGAAAGGAGGCACATAGCAACCAACACCAACATTGCACTGAGGAGATGTTAATCCCGGTATCACTCCATAAGCAGCTTGTATATTTCTATATGTTCTTACTGGATTACCAACATTGTCTTCACACAATTCAAACCATTCTGCTCTTAAATCTCCTTCATGTTTTATGTCGGGTTGACAAGAAATGTTTACTAAACTGTAATCTAGGCTACAACCGTTTGAATAAGTTTTTAAAGATGGGTCATGTAATCTAATATCAGCAACGCCAGATGCTTGCATTTGAGTTCTATCTACATAAGAACTATAAGTAGCATAAGGTTGTGTAGCTGGAATAATATTAATTCCACTAGACTTAGAGAGAGAATGATATTCATTTCTAGCTGCATGTAGTCTAACTCTAGAACCTAGTCTTCCTAAAAGCTTATTAAGAATGTTATTACTAATCGCATAAGCTCCATTGTCTTCCCAAATCGGATCATTACCAACAAGAACTAAGTTTCTATCTCCAAGATCAAGCCAATCTTTAATATTCTGTATAACTTCTTCACTTAAAGAATCTACTTCTGGAGTATTGATAAAGATCAATCCAGCTTCTTGTGGAATGTTTGGATCTGTAAAACTAGTTCTTTCAAAAGAAATATCAGAGTCGTAGACTCCAGACACAAAATTAAAGTATCTAGACTTGTCTACATCTGAAGCTCTAGACATATGTTTATTGCCAAAGATTCCATATTCAATTACCTTGTTATGAGGATAATATCGTCTACTATCAAATAGTTGTACAGCTCCAGCATTTACATAAGATTGGAAAGTTCCCTGATATCCACCATCATTCCAAGCGCCGGTAACTAAATCAGAATCTTCAGGTAATCTGCTGTCGTATCCCGGTATAAACACATCTCCATGAACACCCTTGTCCATATCCGCTGGACATAATCTTTGATTTCGATGATAAACATTACTATCATCAAATTGATTCATACTATCTGTTGGGCAACCTACAGCTAATAAATTGCCATCATCGTTAAGAGCTACACTATAACCAACTCTTGGGCTTGCTGCTAAAGTTTCTGGAACAAAGTTCCATTTACCGCGATAGTTGTAATCATTCTTGTATGAGAACACCATTTGGTATTTCTCTTTGTCTTGGAAGTTAGTTTCAACAAAGAATCTTAAATCAAATCTTCCACTTGGATCTAGTGTTTCATAGATATTCTTTCCAGCTGTTCTGGCAGCTAAATGTTGAGTTAACTCGTCTTGATATTTAAAGTACAATTTATAATATATTGAAGTAATGTCATTTTGACTTTCTTCTACTCTTTGGTTAATCCAAGTGCCAACATTGTCATAGTAATGGTTAATGTTATACGACTTTTGTTTTTCGTATACTCTAACACCCTTAACATCATCATAAGGAGAACCTATAGCTATCTTATTTCTATCTCTACTTATAGCTACATCATGACCAAATCTTTCATTTACATAATCGGTATTATTTTCATACTTGTCTAAACCAATTTCTTGAGTAATGTTCCAAATATATTTATCTTCGTTATAGAATAATCCAGACTTTGCCTGCTCTTGCTCAAATACATAAACTCTACCACCACTACTTGGAATTTCATTGTAACCGCTAGATGTGGGAACAGATAAAGGACTAAAATTATTAGTAAAGTGATTTAAATTATTTATAATTGAAGAATCCGATATAGCTCTATTGGCTGTGTCTTGAATTGATTCTATCCAATCTTCTGCATCTAATTCTGCTCTAGACTCTAGAACAAATCCAGAGATTGGGTTGTCATTAGAGTCTAATAACCCACTAGCAAAAGTATATTCTTTAAAGTAATTTAGGAAATTGTCAATAGCTGGTTCTACTAAAACGCGACCCAAACTTGCACTATTATCAACAAATAGTCCTACAAAAGCTGGTAATCCAGAATTGTCAACGCCAGCTGTTCTTGGACAAGTAGCATTAAATATTTCTTTAAGTTGAGATTCAATAACAGCAGAATCAGCAGTAGCTGTATCAAGAGATAGCAACCTATTTATTCCAGATCCTTCGTAATAGTTATATGCTGGTTTGAGTTTTTCATTAACTTCATTGGGGACAAATCTTCCAGTATTTTTAGTAGCTGAAAGAACTAATACTGTTGGGTCTATTTCAAAAGCAGGATTAGCAATATTCCTAAAGTATCTATTTCTATTTAATATAAAATTATCGAATGCTTTATACGGAGATTTATCTCCACGTATTGCTCCGTTAACGTCTAAGTTGTCAGAAATAACAATGAACAAACCTTTAATAGTCTTAGAGGTTAAAGTATCAAACGTTCTATCAAACTTAGCTCTAGGAGCGCCAACTACAACAATGTCTTTATTAGGTTCTGAAGGATCACTAACAATATCTAAGGAATAACCAAAGTTTCTGCCATACTGACCAATACTCCACTTTCTAACTATACCATTAAATGTATTTGGAGCTTCACCTATAGTGCCAACGTCAACGCGAGAATAATCTCTTTGGAATCCACTTGGTAAAGTAAGTACTTGCTCCAATCTCCAAGACGCTTGATCTTCTTGGGTTGACCAATCACTACCTGAAGGAGCAGCATTTCTACGATACAGGAATACAGCACCAGAGTCTTCCATAGAACCCGAACTGTCTACCAATGTGTAGTTAGGCGCACCAACTGCCATCAAATCTCCACGAACAACAATTTCTTTACCATATTTAGCCTTGATCGCATTTGTGTCATTTTCTGTATGTTTAATTCCAGAATAATTAACTTCATCGCTTGCTCCATAGCCAACAGTTTCTATCTTAGGTGGTATGTCAATTGGTGTAGAACTTCCAGTAAATCCATGAATCGTAACTGTATAAGGATAATGTGGAATTAATCCAGTGTACTTACTAATTGCATAGAAATGATTACTGTAACCATCGGTATCTGTATTAAATGCAACTGTATCTGAATTAGTATATGTAGTTTGAGCGCGAGCTATTCCTCCATTGATACAAGAGCTAGAGTTCCAATCTACTCCATGAGCAAATATTTCTCTAGTTTGACAAGTTCCATTACTGTCACAATTACCAACACAAATAGTAGTTACGCCTCTAATTTCATCATCTGCTGACAAGGCTGAGTAAGCATTTTCTGCAACAACTATATCTTGGCCCGGAGTAAATCCATCAAAGCTAACTCGTTGTAACTGAGTTTGATCTGTAATGTCTGGTGGTGGATAGTTAACAGTAAACAATCCAACGTCAGTGCTAGACACTCCCGGTTCTGATCTCAGTACTAAATTGAAAGCATGTCTATGAGAAACAAGATATCTATTTGACATCTTAAGAGTCAAATTCATTCCGCTTCCATAAAGATTGTCAACGTTTAAAACGTTTGAAGATTTTGCGAATAGGTTGGTCGTAGATGCGAACGGACGATTCTGTAGATCTTCGCTAAAGGAAACAATATTAAGCGTACCAGAATCTGAAGGTATAACACCAGTGTTTATAATAGAAAGATTAAATCCTCCATCATTCCTAACATCTCCGCTGTTTGAAATAAACATTTGCAATCCATATATCGGAGAAGATCCATAAGATCCAAAAGCTCCTCCAGAAGTGTCAAAAGGAGAATGTGGCCTGATGAACATAGTCAAAGATTCATATGGATTTTCGCCAGATGTATAAAGATTTCCAGAGCTTTCTATTCCTGAAATGGCTGGAATACCACCAGAAGCATAAAGAGTAAGTCCTGATGGTTGATTGAATGATATATCACTATGCGGGCTAACAAAGAACAAGCCAAGGTCTTCCCGTTGTTCAATATTACCACTTGCATATAAGTTAAATTGTTGATTTAAAAATGGCAATTCAACTAAAGCTTTTTTAAGTTTTACTTCTGCTGAATGTATTCTTAAGTTAGATGTGAATGATCCACTGTTGGATGGATATGCAATATCATATTGTAAATACATATCATCTACTTCTGTGGAATAATTTCTATGATCAAAATCCTCAATGTAAGATTTTCTATTGAAATCAGCCCAAGGTTCACTATCATCGAACAGACTATCGTAATCAAAGGTTGTAGATATCTTTCTAAAACAATCATTAAGTTTTATGTTGTGTACTTTTCTACTAATCAATCCATAGTTAGTCGTATTGGTGTGATGTGCTGGAATAGAAGCTTTGGAATACAAGCTAACAATTAACTTAGCTCCCTCGTCTCCGTTTGACCATACTATGTCATCTGTAGAGTCACCATCAATTACAGTTTCTACAACAAAAGCTTCTTCGTTAAAATTATAGCCTCTAGGCAAATTCTTATGAATCTTTAGATCTGCTGCATAGAATTTTACATCCGTAGTTGGAGTATCTGAAAGATGGAATCTTATAAAGTCATTTTCTATTTGACTATGATAACCCAAATTGGCAGTATTTATATTGGTTGGTAAGGTAAGATTTGTCTTGCTACTGTATGGTAATCCATCATGGTTTAACTTATGTTCTATATAATTAACATCATCTCGCAAGCTAAGTCTATCGAAATCTTGATTAAAGTGACAAGATCTAAATTCACCCAATCTCCAAACGTCGTCTGATTTTTCGTCTATGTATGACCACAGATTATTTCTGTGTTGATATGAGGTGCTACTGTCAGAGAATATCATTCTGTGTTGATCAAACAGATCGGAGATAGTAATAGAAGAAGATTCTCCTCCAGATGGAACAATACCGCTGGTTGTACCAAACTCAGAAACAAACATATTGATTCCAGAACCCAGCTGTAAACTATTGGTTGTATTTACTTTTGTTCCAACTCCAGAAGCTCTAAGCAAATCAAATGCTGTGGGAGATATTTCATTGTCTGTAAATAAGCTAACAACATTACCATCATAAGAAACTGCTACAGATAAAGGATAGGAGTAACCAGAATATAATATATCATCTGTTGCATTTACTTCTCCACCAGCAGTATTTATGTACGCTTGCAAGAAACCGTTATTATACCTGAGTCCAAACTCATCGCTCTTAGAGAATAAAACACCACTATTAAACTGATTATAATCAACACCGCTTATCGTTTCGTCTGGAGTAAACCTAATAAATGCTGTAAACGCATCGGTAGTTGGAGCATTGTCAAAAGTAAAGAATCCGTTTTCGCCAGAAACACGAACCGTGTTAGCAAATGCATCAGCAATGTTTCCAGCCAAAGGATGACTGCCACTTGCCCAAGCTGTTGTTCTATAGGTTTGGCTACTTTCATTTAACAATCCAGATGAATTGAATCTCCAACCTAAATGCTCAATGATGCTATTAGTTAGATTAGAACTAAACAATCCAGATCTAGGAACTTGACTGTGTGTTGATATTGCATAATTACCGCTATTACTACTAAAGTCATAGAAACCATCTGTGAATGGATTTCTTTTTTCATCCTTTTCAAACGAAAAACTAAATTGATTATCAAATGCACTAAAGTATTCTTTACCTACAACACCTCGCCACCTTCGTGAATAGTTTGTTTTCAGACTTGACACATCGGAGTAAGCATGTGGTAAATTAGCAAACGAAGACAATCCACCTTTGTTGAAAACTGGATCTCCAGATTGAGCAGGAGAAACATCAAGAATAATAGTGTCTCTAGACAAAGGTTTATCTTGACCATGACCAACAACCGCGATAGGTAAAGCGTGAGAAGGTTTGTAATAAACTTCTAGCCTTACATCTGCAATGTCAGCACCAGAAGGAATTGGATAAAGATCTAAATATAACTTTTCAAAGTATGTACTCTGGTTGAATTCAATAGTTTTTCCAAGAGCTGGAATAATATTATTAATATCTAAAGGTATTATATAATCTCTATACCTTGTTGAGTTTATCAATGGGGTTTGTGTTAGTAAGTAATGATCTCCACCAGCGTTAAACTTATTTGTACTTTGACCAAAATCACCGCCTTCTGAAAAAGCGCCATCAGACAAAGTTCTGCTTACTCCAAATTGATCACCACTAGAAGCGGTTGGTAAATTACCAGATCCAGCTACTGAGTTTTGTAGGAACCCACCGGAAGGACTAGTGATAGCAAGCAAGCGGTCATCACTATAACCGACAACATCAATCGCAAAATCTCTACTTCCTTCTGCTTTACGAGCAGTAATTTTAAGATTAACTTGATCTATGTCAGCATAAAAAGTATCTTGTAAATCAAATCTTTCATAATCATCTTTAGTGTAACCTAAATCAAAAGAAGTAGTAAACTCTCCAAGTTTTTTGTTAAACGTGCTGGTTTGAGGTTGATCTTCAAATCGAAGTATAAGTTTTCCAGAGTCGGCAATAGAACTATGTTTTAAATTTATACTTGTTGCATGTCTGTAACCAGCTAAAAGTCCACCAGTAATTTCACCAGAATTTTGCACAGATGGTGGAGTTGATTGCCACCTAGACTCTACAGATGGGAAAATTGTTGTATCATATCCCGATGCCATAATAGCTGCTGGGAATATGTGTCTTACAATTCTGCCACCTTTAGATGGAGGGAGAGTATTGAAGTTAAGGAAATGTGTAGCAAGGGGAGCAGCTGAACCGCTATTTTGTATTTCAAAAGCAGAGATTCTAAGTGTCTCTAGTATTTGGCTACCAACACCGCTACACTTAAATTCTTCATACCCAACGTTGTAACCATCATCAAATGGGTCATCACGACACTGCATATTTATATCGAAAGTTACGGAGTATCCAGAATTACCTACAGCAAAACTATTTCCTATTCTTGGATAGTTGGAATCATACGTATCTAATCTAGCTAAATTAGTAATTGGTTCTGAAATATATGTGGTATAGTGATCATCATCATTTAATTTTAAATCTTTGTACTGAATTATTGTTTCGCCAGATGGATCTAAAAGTTTAATATTTTTTAAATTGTATTCTGGAGCATTATTAAAAGTAAAAGAACTTTCTGCGCCTTTTACTCTTATAACAAAGAAACTTTCTTCTGCCTTAGTATTAAGAGGATTAATCTTAGCACGATATCTTAAAGTTGTATTAATCCCAGATACATAAGGCTTGATGTAACCTTCATCATCATCAGATATAATTTTACCAGTTGTGAAAATATTACCAGTAAATACACCTTCGTCAACAGCGCCAAATAGATTGGTTGAAGCGCTTCTATGATTTCTAAAAGAAGTTCCCTGATATCTACTAGATATATCACCACTAGGGAAAAGTTTTTCCTGCGCTACAAAATTTAAATCTTTTATACGTTTAGTGAAACCAGAGATTTTTTCAACTTGTGTTTTACAATTACTGTCAGAACGTATTGGTCCATGAAATACTCCGCTTAAAGAAAGCCTGCTAAGTGGAATATGACTATCTACAGATGTAATCTTATCTCTATTATTAATAGATAAAGAATTTTTAGCTTTCAAACTAAACGAAGAGGTGAATTTGGCTGGACCGTTAACAACCGCACTAGCTTTAATTCTGCTGGTTGCAGAAACTCTTTGTGTTACGCCATTAGAGATGACAAAAGATGAGTCTATGCCATTACCTTCATGCGTTCGCTGTACACGCAAATTAGATGATGATCTAACTTGTAGCACTTCGTTTTTATTGCAAAGACATTTGGTTGCCATTATAATCCTATCCTATTAAACAGTCGGTAGCACATTAGGTCTAGTTCTATTTCCGTTGGCGGTTGGTTTAGAATGATTCATATTGTTTTCTATATTCGCTAGTTGTTGTTGCATTTCAGCGCTTGTTTCGCCACCTATGTTATTAACATTAAGTTGATGTTGAGCAACAACTCCAATTTCTGTTTGGCTAGCAGCTGCCATCATATTAGCAGCTTGTTGATTCATTTGAGCAGCTTGCATCATAGTTTCAGCACTCGCAGCATTAGTTGCTACAGAATCATCATCAGCAGCAGGTGGCGCTTGTGGTCCTATGCGTGTGCCAGTATTTTCAAGTTGTGTTTGAAGTTCTGTTCCTCTGTTTTGTCTCTTCATTAGTTCTGCTTGCTCTGTAGCAAGAGTAGACTCAGCTTGAGCAGCTTTCATAGGTAAATCATTATAAGCTGCTGCTTTCATTTGTCTAGCTTCATTGTATTCTTCATCTGACAAAGCTAATAATTCTTGATTAGACATTCCTGCGTATTTACTTTGGTTAAACTTAGCCATAGCAGCAGTTGCTTCTTCTCTACGAGCTTTTGCTTCTACTCTTGATTGTTCTACTACTTTTTCTTGATCGGCTACAGCTTTCTCATTAACCAATTGTTTACCAGTAATATCACCTCTGTCAGCAGATAGTTGAGCTTCATCTTTTGCCTGTTGTTGTATTCTTGCAGCTTCTTGCAGCATCTTAGCAGCAGTCATCAATTCATCAGCTGCCATGTCAGCACCCATCTCTCCAGTTGCTGCTAGTTCTCCAGCCAACTCTCTGCCTCTTGCTTCTGCGTCAAGTTGTTCTTGAGTTGTACCAGCTTGAATTTGTGCTGCACGTTGAGCTGCTGGACCAGACAAACCTCTAGCTTGTAAACCTCCTAGAGCAGCTCTTTCTTGCAATCCTCCAGCTCCACCAATCTGTTGTCCATAAACTGATCCAACGCCAGCTTCTCTCATTCTTTCAAGTTCAGCAGCACCTCTACCCATAGCATCAGCACCAAATGCTCCCATAAGTGATTGGTTGCCAGTGGCAGCTGCTGCAATAGCACCTTGAGTAGCTTGATCTTCAAAGAACTTATCAATGTCACCAGCCAGTAATGAATCAAGCGCTTGTTTTTCTAATCTTTGTTTTTCCTGAATTTGTTTGATTTCCATCTCTTGAATTTTAATCAATTCACGGATGGTGTTAACTTGATCTTGTTGTGCTTGTTTTAATCTATCTCCTTGAGCTTCGTTTTCTGCTGTTTGCTGTTGTCCCGGTTGTAACTGAGTAGCTTTAAATCCTTCTGATATTTCTTTTCTTCTTTGTCTCAAAGAGTCAATGTCGGTAGTTGCATCAGACAATCCAGTAAACTGATTTCCTGTATTCAATTTAGCTAGAGCGCTTTGTCTTCTTTCATCCAAACTTACAGCTTTACCACCAAACTTAGCTTCTGCTTCTCTAGCTTCTAACTGAATATCTATAGCTTGTTTCTGAGCATTAATTAAATTATTTTCTGCTGCTATCCTACGCTTAGTTAATTCAATAACTTGTTTTTGAATAGCAGCTGCTTGTTCAAGTTGATCCTTAAACTGAGCCATCGTCTTTCCACCAATTTCTTCTAATTGGTCTTCAAAGACACTCATATCACCAGATTCAAGTCTTCCCTTTTGTTCGTCTGAAAGTTCGTCATAATCAGGTAAAGACTTTACAATATTATCAATAGCGGCTTTGTCCATACCTTGACTTTCAAGCTGCGCCTGTATAGATTCCTTAAATTGGTTTTGCATATCCCTTGGACTAGCAGCTTGACCATCAAGTGAATCTTTAAATCTAGCCATAGCAGAAGGCAACTCTTTTTGTGCAGAAGCCACAGCTGCCATGTTTTGCTTCATCTTAGTTACTTCAGCTGGATCAGCACCGTAATCTAACAATGTGTTAGCAGCATCATCTAAAGAGTTCTGGAAGTTTTCTGCACTTATACCACCAGCAGCAGATGTGGTAGAAGCTTCCAATGTGGCAATAGAACTGGTAAGAGCAGGAGTTCCTGAATCCAAAGAATTCATCAAGTTATTCATACCTACAGAAGCACCACCGATAGCAGCAGCAGATTGATTTAAACCAAGATTCAATGCATCAAATTTTTCTTTAGCTCTTTGTACAGCTTTTTGTATAGCTTCAAACTCATCTGCAAGTCGGTTGCCTTGATCCAGTAACATTTGTCCTTCTTCTCTTCGTCTTGCCGCCTTTTCAATTTCTCCAGCGTCTTCTAATTTGGCGGCTTCATTAAGCAATCTATTTCCTTCAGCAATTTTTGGATCTGCTTGTAATCTAGGATCTAAATCGCTCATAGATTTTCCGCTAGCAGCAGCTTCTCTAAATACAGCAGATCTCATTCCAGCTTGTTGGGAAAAAGCTCTTTTTGAATTAGCCATACTTTGGTCAAAAGTCTCTTGAGATTGTTCAATTCTTTTATTCTTTTGCGCACCGGATTCTAATCCAGCAAGACCAGCTAAACCAAGAGTAAGAACCCTAGCAGCACCTCTACCAAAACTTTCTAAACCTCCAGCTTTTTCACCTTGAGCATCTCTGTTTCTTCTAGCTTCCATCCTAGATTTTTCAGCTTCATCAATACCAGATCTATTAATTAATTCAGTGGTACTAATATCTCCAGCTTCAAATTTTTTCAAATTCATAGCAGCGTCTTCAGAAGCTTTTGCCAGAGCTTTATTAGCATTAACAACAGCAGCAGAAGCTCTAGCTTGTAACTCAGCTTGTTTAACGTTACCCATAAA
>MDSZ01201082.1_pt1 | contig 18406 bp, 20 predicted proteins | sample 811201 | NCBI WGS metagenome assembly MDSZ01 (sample SAMN05326647, study PRJNA326480) | marine metagenome | isolation source: seawater | place: Indian Ocean: North | collected 2010
ACAATTAGATAGCCAATCACCTGGTTCTAGTCCGAAGGTTTCCATCAAGGGGGAGTCTAGCTCGATTGGGTCGCCTAGTGTCGCTTCCAAGAATTTCTCGGTATCAAGTGAAGTGCAATCAAAGTAGTTGGAGTCGATGTTAATCATGTTAATGTCCTTGTTTAAGTTGTTAGCTCGATATGTAAGCATTGTATTAGCCCCAATCCATTTCAGGCTGAATAAGATCACCACATCCCTGACAGATATGATCCTCAAGGGGATTTAAGGTCCGGCACGTCTGGCAAGATATCCAGCCGTCTTGTGATTCGCCGTTAGCGTCGATTCCCTCGGGCAACCACGAATAAAAGCGATCGTTATGCATCTTAATAACGCCAGGGCGATCGGGGAGGTCCAGTGTTTTAAGGAACTGAACAGGGTAAGAGCGCTCGACTACCCACAGTGAATAAGCATTGCGACTCCAGACGGTAGCGCGGTTAGTTGGTTGCATTGAAGTATCCTTGGTTAAAGTTAGCTCGTATTGATACTCGTATCAGTTGTTGATAGACGTATCAAGTAAATAATGTAGATAATGTAGATAGAAATAGCGAAAAAATGAACGAATGAAGATAATGATCGGCGATGTAGATAGGTTTTAAGGGCACTTTCTAAACGATATCAGGCACTTATGATTGTGAATGTTTAATATTCTTACTTTAAACATTTGAAATTCTTATAAGACACAATATCAGGCACTTAGAGCGCCAGACGGTATATAAAAAAATAGTTTGGTGAGGTGGTTCATTAGGATCATAGGTTCATTTATCTTCATCCGCTTGACGAATGGTGCTTTATAAGGTGAAAGTGGGGGTAACGTTATTGGGTCGCTTGGGAGTATACTTTAAAACGAGTGACCGTTTATGCTCTCAAGTGGCCTTTACTATCCCGAATACATCCTGAATAACGCACAACTGGCAAGAAAATAGGGCACAGGTCCCGAATACGGTCCCGAATACCCGAAAATGAAGTCCTGAATGAGTTGCGAAAAACCGGAAAGAAAAACCAGGCTCGCGGATAGGTCCTGAATGAAGGCAAAAAAAAGCCCCGGTCAATGCCGGGGCTCGATAGGGTAGGCGATTCGGTCTAAATAAAGTCTAGTCCGGTGACTCGGTAGCAGTTGCCTAAGCTGTCTTCAACGTCTAGCGTCCCAAAGTCATGAACAGCAATAATCACGCACTCGCCTAAAATATGATGGTCAATTGTTTGCCCTACCTTTGGTCTCATGATTGACCTCCTACCAAGTACATCCCCGTGCTATCGGCGTAAATAGTCAAGCCTACAGTTGGGCAAGGCTCGCGAGTATCAGCGAAAACAAACTGTGATTCACCGCGTCCGATACCTCCGGTAATCTTGTCGGCCTTACCGCGTTGGATCATATTGATAGTGATCCGGCGACCGTCAGTGCGGGGCGATACGTTAGGAACAAGGACACCGCGAGCATAGGCGCAGACCTCACGGTGAGCACCGCTGTTAATCTTGCGAGCACCGTTCATATTGACGTGCAACACTGCATTCTTGAGCATAAATGCACCGTCGTGTACTTCGGCTATCTTCTTAGGCTTCGTGGTAGGTGCGAAATCACCGCTTTTGTTAGGTGACTTGCCGAGAATCCAAACGAACTTGCGCGGATTGCGCTTTGCAAGGTTCAAGTTGCGGTGACAGGATACTTTCTTCATGTGACGGTCCTTGTTAAAAGTTAGCTCTTACCTATCCGTACACTATATTGATATCAACGTCAATAAATAAGCGCAAGAAATCACGCGCGCGCGTACGCGCGCCCGCGCGCGAGCGGCCGTTCGCTGAATCGTCATTCAGTAAATAAAAATACACTGAAGCGGCATTCAGTTTATTTTGACCCTACCCGACCCCCGGAGCCGTTCCCCCCGTTGGGCTTAAATACCCTCACTCTCACTCGCCCCAAATTCAGTTCCGACTCACTGCGTCAAAAATAGAATCCTTGTGTTTTTCTTGTCCTAAGAATATTCTTTTTGCCAAAGGGGAACCTCATGGCCGAATATGTCAAAACCATTGTCTCAGCTTTATCCAGCCGCTCGTCTGACCACTCGGACCCCCATGTGTCCTTAAAGAACGCGACCCAGACCCAGACCGATGAAAAAGTTGTTCGTGTTGATGGTCGGCTTGAAGCGAATACCTCAGTCGGGTCCACCAGCACCCTTTACAACGCATACGATTATTACAACCTGTCCCTTCAGGGCCTGACCACGGTCAACACCTTCATTCTCCATAACCGCTCGGACAATGAAATGTTGATTCAATATTACCGATTAATCGCTGACCTTAGTGGCACGACTATTGGAAACTGCGTGTTTGCTAGTAACAACCAAATTACGACACCCGTAGCTGATGGCTTTAAAAAAGGTGATTACATTGACGGTGGCAGCAAAGGCTCCAATTACCTCAATGTCTACGGCGCTAAATCCGCCAACAACAACGATCTGGCTAGGATTAGCGATTTTTCGACCGCTGTAAGCGGCACCGACCGTGTAACTATTTCGTCCTCTGCTTTCGGAACAAATGAAACGGATGACAGCGGAACCATTGGTATTCAGTTCTTTTCTTTGGACAATATGTTTGTGCCTGCCGGCGGCATTGTTTCTTTGCCGGGGCAGCTGGCTAAAATTAAAGGCAACGTTCAAGCCTACGAGCTTGTTATTGCCGCTGGCTTTACCGGCGCAAACTCAAAAACTGTTGTTACCTCAGCTCAAGACTACACGCTCTTTATGTCAGGAACTGTCGGCTAATATAGTCCTTGTGCCGACCCCTAAAAATCTTTTAGGATTACACTGCGGTGTTGGGTTGTAGTACCTGCAAACTACCCCCAAGCCAGGTCCGTGTAACTCCACTGCCTGGTCCCAACATCGCACCACCTTTTGGTGCTCCTTCGGGAGACGAGCACAGGAGTGCATAATGAGCAGGAAAATATACAACGCCGGAAAACTCCAAGTCCGGTACGAAAAAGCCGCCTCTAAAGGTGCCGCTGGAAAACAAGAGCGCGAAGAGCTACTGGCGCAGGCCGACCGAGACATCGAAGCCGAAGGTGCCTTTGTAGAGATCAATCGAGACGCCAATGAGCTAATCGATGTTAGTATTTTGCCGAGCCTGCATTCTATGATGGAAAATATGTACACCATCATCGATGCGGAGACTCGCCGGCTGATGCGACAAACTGTGTCGGGTGGCGGGATGGATAAGGTCGATTCTCAGCACTTCGGGCAGTTGACCCGCAGCATTTGCCAACTGGCAAATCTTGAGCACGGGATTCGGGAGCAGAATCAGCTTGAGCAGATGTCTGATGACGAGCTTAAGCGTCTAGCCGACATCGCCTACAAGAAATTAAAGGGAAAATCTAAATGACCACGCCGTATGCGACCCTTGCCTACAATCCGCTAAAGGATAACGACAAACTTCCGGTGCTTGTTCGCCTAGCAAGCCCTTCTGATGCTTCTTTGGTGTATAGCACTTGGTTGCGAAGCTACGCTGACCAAAACAAAGACCAGCACCGGGGTATCTTGTATAAAAGCCACCGAAAAATCATAAGAAATCTTATGGAGAAATCGGTTACCGTTATGGCGGTGATGGATGACGACCCTAATCAGATTTTTGCGTGGATGTGCGGAATTAGGACCAAAACAGGGCCTCTTTTAGTGCATTACTGCTATGTTAAGGATGCTTTTCGGCGTTTAGGGCTCGCAAGTTTGCTACTTAGGTACTTTGAACACCGTCAGGGGGAGCCGATTGTCTGTAGCCATAAGGGTTATGTGTATAAATCTCTCCGCGATAGGTATAATCTTTTCTATGTCCCACAGGTTCGAGAAACTAACGGGGTAGATAAGTTTGAGGATGGAAAATGGAAATTGTAGGATTTACGCTAAAACATGACTGCCGCCCAGTGTTTGACAAGATTGCAATCAATCTAAAGGCACCAAACCACCAGGCGTTTACCCTGAAGTGGGGGCCGGACAAAAATGGCCTTATCGTGGTTCATGAAAGACACGGTACAATATATCTGCCGATGTCGTCTATTTCGCACCTCGAAGTTATTGAAGAGCCAAAGAAGAAAACGACGCGGAAACCAAGGACTGTAAAGGCAAAGAGCAATGGGGAAATCATCGCCCAAGCATGACGCCCGTGCAGTAGTTCGGGAGTACATCAAGCGTTTTGGCGACCCTGAAGCCTTGCAAGAGGATAAGGGTACTGCCAAAGACCGGACTTATCGGTGGCAGGAAGACTTGTTTGAGCAGCAGATTGCGTTCATTAATGACCCTGCTTCTTTTAAGACCGCGCTGTGCTCCCGGCGTGCAGGCAAAACTTACGCGGCCTGCTATTATCTTATTGAAACAGCATCTCGAAACCCCGACAGCATTTCGGCCTATATTGCCCTGACGCGAAACAGCGCCAAGCGTCTTATGTGGATGGAGCTTAAACGGGCCAACCGTAAGTACCATATCGGGATGCACTTTAATAACTCCGAACTTATTGCTACGTTGCCAAACCGGAGTCAGATTGTTCTGACAGGTGCAAACGATGAAGCTGATATTGATAAGTTGCGGGGTTCTGCTTACCACTTGGTTATTCTTGACGAAGCCGCAAGTTTCGGACGCCATCTTGAAGAGCTGGTGGAAGAAGTTCTTGAACCGGCGCTGATTGACCACAACGGTACAATGGCAATGATTGGAACACCTAACGCAGCTTGTTCGGGTATGTTCTTCCGTGCTTCTACCGACCCAGCGCAAGGGTACAGTAATCATCATTGGACGATTATGGAAAACCCCCATATTCCGCACGCAGAACAGTGGCTTAAGCGCCGGATGAAGCAAAAGCACTGGGATGAAAACCACCCTGTTTATTTGCGTGAGTGGCGAGGCAAGTGGATTCGCTCGAACGATTCTTTGATTTACAAGTACACCAAAGACAAGAACTTCTACACCGAGATACCGCATCACGAGCATGACTTTGATTTTATCCTGGGTATAGATTTAGGTTATGAGGATGCCACAGCTTTCGTTATCGGTGCCTACTGCCCTGAGCTGCCCGACTTCTATATCGTCGAGTGCTACAAAGAGACAAAAATGATACCGGCGCAGATAGCCGAAAAAATTAAAGAACTTGATTCGCAGTATGATTTCAATATCATGGTCGCCGATACAGGGGGCTTGGGTAAATCTATTGTCGAGGAATTTCGCTTTCGCTACGAGCTACCGGTTCGAGCAGCGGAGAAACGAAACAAAGCGTCCTATATTGAACTAATGAACTCTGACCTACACTGCGGTTTTGTGAAGGTCTTTGAAGGATGCGAGATACTAGATGAGTGGGATTTACTCCAGTGGGACGAGGACAGGAAAAAAGAAGATTCGCGTTTTGAGAATCACCTCGCTGATGCGTGTTTATATGCGTGGCGTGAAAGCAAGCATTACACGTACAAGCCGCAAGCTATTGCGCCAAAGCAAGGAACTCCTGAGTATTATGCTGCTTTAGAAAACGAAATCTGGGACGGTGTGGAGCAGGGCATTGAGGATAAAGACGGCGAAGCCTGGTGGGAAAGTCAATGGACACTGAACTAGAAGAAATAATAGAAGCCGCTAAAAAGCATGGTTTAAAGCGGTTAAGAGTCGGTGATATCGAAGTAGAGCTATGGGATAAGCCTCAGATTCGACGCGCTCAGGTGCAAGTGATGCCTGAAACGTCGAGCACAAAGAGTCTTTCCGAAGATGAGCAATACTTTGAAGATTTATTTTATTCAGCAGGTGGGTAATCTGCGGGGAGTTTCAAAATGAAAAAGCTAGGGTATTGGTGGAGCGAACAAACAGAACCTCACGATCTTGTCTTTGAGGTAGTTGAGCATCTAACGGATAACCAAGGTTACCACTCGACAAACAACATCAACCACGCACGTCTTTACGGCAACATTAGTTATCGCGATTTGGGAAGCGGTAACTTGGTCCAGCGAGCCAAGACGAGCGCAAAAAACCGAGTCACACTAAACATCATTCAATCCATGTGTGACACCGTTACCGCACGAGTCGCTAAGGCTAAACCTATGGCCACTTACCTAACAACTGGCGGCGATTGGGCAATGCAGCGAAAAGCTAAAAGTCTGACGAAGTTTACAGCAGGCCAGTTCTACGGGTCCAAGATTTACGAAGTTGCACCAAGGGTATTTCTAGACGCCTGTGTTTTTGGCACTGGTGTCATGAAAATTTTTGAGCATGACGGTGAAATTACATGCGAGCGTGTATTTCCTGACGAGATTGTGGTTGATGACTTAGAGGCTCGCTATGGCAACCCAAGACAGATGTTTCAACGAAAGATTGTGGATAAGCAGGTTCTTGCATCGCTTTTTCCTGAGTTTGCTGACGAAATTCGCGATGCGTCGCCAGTAGAAGACAATGACAGTATCTACAAGGCAAGCGAGCAGGTAGAGTGCATTGAGGCTTGGCATCTTCCGAGTTCAAAGGGCGCAAAAGACGGTCGCCACGTTATTACGATAGAAAATGCAACTCTTATGGACGATTCATGGGAGCGCGATGAGTTTCCGTTTGCTTTTATTCGTTGGACGAACCGATTACTCGGTTTTTGGGGCCAAGGGCTCGCAGAACAGCTCACAGGCATCCAGGTTGAGATAAATCGCTTGCTGCGGAACATCCAACAGCAAATGCACCTCGCAACACCAAAGGTTTTTGTTGAAAGTGGCTCTAAAATCTCAAAAGCGCACATAAACAACGAAATTTGGGGTGTAATTGAATATGCGGGCACCCCGCCGCAGTTTTTTGTTCCAAAAACCGTTTCTGGTGAAATTTTTACGCATTTAGACCGCTTGTTTAACCGCGCATACGAAATTGCGGGTGTAAGTCAGCTTGCAGCGGGTGCAAAGAAGCCAGCCGGCCTTGAATCGGGCGTTGCGCTTCGAGAATTTCAAGACATTGAGTCTGAGCGGTTTTTAATGGTTGCAAAAGCGTATGAGCAGCTATTTTTAGACGCAGCAGCGCAAATGGTCGATATAGCTCGCGAGGTATCTGAACGAGGCGACGAGTTTGAGGTTATTAGTCATGGTGACGACGATATCGAAAAGATTAAGTGGTCAGACATCGATTTGGACCGCGATGAGTATGTGATGAAGGTTTACCCAACCTCACTTTTGCCTACAACGCCTGCGGCAAAGCTTCAAAAGGTTATCGAGATGTTGCAAGCTGGAATGATTTCACAGCAAGAAGCCAAAGCACTGCTCGACTATCCTGACCTAGAGTCTGTAAACAGCATGGCAACGGCGTCACAAGAGCTGTTTAACATGATTATCGAACGTATTCTGGATAAAGGAATTTACCAATCGCCAGAACCGTACATGAACTTATCTATGGGTATCGGAATGATGCAGTCTGCTTACTTGCGGGCCAAAATTAATCAAGTTCCTGAAGTTCGGTTGGATTTATTTAGACGATTTATCGAAGACTCCATTGGTATGCTTGCGAAGATGCAAGCAGCGGCGCAGCAGCCTGCACCAATGCCGATGGGGGCTATGGGGCCGGGACCAGAAGCTCCTCAACAAGGAGCACCCCCGGCAGCAATGCCAGATGAGGTAGCTGCGGCAGAAGCTGCGGCAGCGCCCATCCCAACAGCGTAACAACGCAAGAGGTTAGTATGTCAGAAGAAGTTGTGCAGGAAGCGGCTGCTGAAGAAGCGCCAAGTCAGGAACTAATGGAAGATGTTGCCGAAGAATCGGTAGAATCTCCAGAAGCGCCCGAGGCCCCACCAGAGCCCGAGCGCCCTGACTTTTCTAGGCAGTTTGCAGCGTTAGCTCGAAAAGAGCGAGCTATTCGTCAAAAAGAGCAAGAGATTGCTAACTTTGCTAAACAGAAAGAGCAGTATGAATCAGGGGCAACTCGGTTAGCTGACTTGCAACGATTAGCAAAAGAAAACCCCGCAAAGCTCTTGGGTGAGCTGGGGATTAACTATGACGAATTAACGCAGCAAGTCATCAATGAGGGCAACCCCACTGAAGAGCAAAAGTTGCGTCGGCAAAATGAGCTGCTTCAAGAGCGCATTCAGAAGATAGAAGATATCTACAAGAAGCAGCGCGAAGAAACTGAGCAGTATCAGATAAAGGCTGCCCACACACAATTGATTGACAACATTAAGAATTTCGTAGACGATAGTAATACCTACGAGATGGTGCAGCACCATAACGCCTATTCTCTTGTTGGTGAAGTGATGCAGCAGCATTACAACACAACGAAAGAAGTCATGGAGTATGGGCACGCAGCGCAGCTCGTTGAGGACCACTTTATGGCGGAAGCCGAGCGTTACTTAGGTAGCAAAAAGCTACAAGAGAGATTTCGTGAGTTAGATAAACCACGCGAAGAGTCAGAGACTCCAGAAGCCGCCGAGCAAGCAGTGAAACGGGTGAAAACACTTAGCAATGGTGACGTTGCTAAAAAGACTGAAACATCCGGCAACGTGTTAGAGAGCAAGGAAAAGTCTCTCGAACGTGTCGCTGCTATGATCAAATGGGGTGATACGCCCTAATTTTGGAGTTATAAAATGGCAAGTCCACTCGACGTAGGTACAGTAACCGAAGCTCTTAAAGAGCACTATAAACCACTCCGTGTTCAAAACATGGTTTACAAAGACAATCCGCTTCTCGCGATGATGCCGAAATATACAAAGTTCGGCGGCGAGAATATGCCGATTCCTTTGCTTTACTCTAACCCGCAGCGCCGAAGTGCAACTTTTGCGACCGGTCAGGCTGAAACATCGACATCTGCCCTAAAGCAATACGTGCTGACACGGGTAAAAGATTATTCTTTCGCAAGTATTACCGGCGAGTCCATCAAGGCGACTGAGCGAGATAGCGATGCTTTCTTGCGATATGCCACAATGGAAATTGACGGCGCTTTGCACTCACTGACTCGCTCTCTTGCTATTGCGATGTACCGCGACGGCTCAGGCTCTATCGGCACCCTGGGTTCTGACCCCGGCACTGGCGCAGCGGTTCTTACTCTTAGCAATGCTGAAGACATTACTAATTTTGAAGTCGGCATGAGCCTAAACGTTGCATCTAGTGCTACAGGTGCAATTCGCGGAAACTTCACGACCTCTGGAAACACTGGTGTTATTTCGGCGATTGACCGTGGTGCAGGTACTATTACCTTAACCGTCAACACGCACGCCGATGTTGCTAGTGGTGACCACCTTTTCCAAAAGGGTGATGCTCAGAATGGCGGCTCCAGTGCCTTAAAGGTGACGGGTCTTGAAGGGTGGTGCCCCGCATCGGCCCCAGGCGCAACTGCATTCTTCGGCGTTGACCGAACGGCAGATGTAACTCGTTTGGGCGGTAATCGCTTCGATGGTTCGGCTCTTCCAATTGAAGAAGCTCTTATTGGTGGCGCTTCTTTGGTTGCCCGTGAAGGCGGAAACCCAACTCACTGCTTTGTTGATTTTGCAACCTTCTCAAACCTTGAAAAAGCTCTTGGTTCAAAAGTTGTTTATAGCGAAGCAAAAGCTCGCGATGTTGATATCGGATTCTCCGCTATCTCGCTTCGTGGTCCACGCGGAACTATCCAAATTGTTCCTGACCAAAACTGTCAGCCAAACGTTGCCTGGATGCTTCAGATGGACACTTGGAGCCTTAACACTTTGGGTGAAGCTCCGATGTTCTTGGACCTTGATAACAACCGTATGCTCCGCGAAAGCGCAGCAGATGCTTACGAAGTACGCCTCGGCTACTACGGAAACATCGCCTGTAACGCTCCAGGGTACAACTGCCGCGTTGCACTATAATTCGGACTCACTGAAGGGAGATTGAGTTATGGCGAGTAGAGATTTTAAAGCAGTAAAGGCGCTAGAGCGTGCCGTCGTTATTATTGGTGGGCGCATTGCGTTTACTAACGGCACAATGACAGGGGTATCTGAAGGCACTGGCTTCACATGCTCCAACATTAGCTCTGGTGTTTTTACAGTAACACTTGATGATAAATACAGTGACCTTTTGTACTGTGATGCTCATGTTATCGGAACCGGTGGCCCTGAGCGATACATTGAATGCACAGCGCACGATGTAAATGGTGCAAAAACACTGTCGTTTGTCTGTAATGACCACTCTGACGACGATGTTACTGGCGACAGTGACAACGACCAGGAAATTCAATTTATTGCATTCCTGAAAAACAGCAGTGTGACCTAACTAGGAGCTTGCCATGAAAGGCAAAGGTAATCTTGCCCTTATGATTCTTGAAAAGGCCAAAAAGAATGGCCCAGAAGAGGATGATAATGGCTTGATGAAGAAGGAGGCAGGGGAGAAATTCCTCAAGGCCATCCAAGATAATGATGCCGATGCGGTGGTCAGCGCGATGTCCGACTTGGCAAGCATGATGGACTAATTGAGCGGGGGCTACGTGCCCCCGCTTTTCCTTTGGGGGGATAGGTATGCCGAACAATACCCTGACGTTGGCCAACTTAATTACCGGGGTTCGCCGACGTGCGGATATGGTGGGCTCTACCTTTGTCTCTGATACTGAGGTTGTTGATTATATTAACGTCGCAATGGCGGAAATCCACGACATTCTAGTCACTAAATTTGAAGATTACTATGTAACTTCAACTACTTACGAGCTTCCCGGTACGGGGAGTTTTGACCTGCCGTCAACCTTCTACAAGGCTTTAGGCGTAGACCTTAACGTTGGTGGGGTTAATTACAGATTAAGACCGTATCACTTTCAGGAACGGGCTATGTACAACTCGCCTGGAATTGTTTCTTCTTTAATAACAAATACGCTTTATCATGTTCAGGGCTCTAAAATTAAATTTATCCCCAACCCCACAGTTTCGGGCACTGCTACTTTGCACTTTATTCCAGAGCCCACTTATTTCAGCGCAACCGCTACCGACGAAGAAATTGTTGCCGTGGCTCCACAAGTGGCTAAAGGCTACGAAGAGTACGTTATTATAGATGCGGCTATTAAATGCCTTCAGAAAGAAGAATCAGACGTTCAGGTGCTACTCGTACAGAAGCAGCAGCAACTTGAACGGATTGAGCAGGCAGCAGGCAAGCGCGATGCTGGTGAGTCTTACGCAATTACAGATGTTGAAGTAGGCACTACGTCTTACTTAGACGATTACGTTAATTTGGTGTAGTCATGATTCAGTTTGAGCGCTACAGAACAAACGATTACCCACTTACTCGGGTACAAGATAAGATTGAGCAGTTTGCAAAGGACTTACAAAGCTCGGGACTGCTTGATGGACGCTTGATTGAGGACATTGAGTTTGCGTCAAATACGACGCGCAATATTCACCACGGTTTGGGAAGGGCTTACCGTGGGTATATTGTTGTCTCCATCAATGCTAGTACAAACATAGCGGTAGACACTACTGAAAACAATAACAAGGCTCAGTTCCTTGCGCTTACAGCGGGAAGGGTTGCCTGCACAGCTTCCTTGTGGGTGTTTTAATGGCACTAGAAAAGAAAACACTTTCATTTGCGATGCTTAAAGGCATTGACGAAAAGTCTTCAGACTCCACTCGGACTCCTGATGGGTTGTCGGCTTTAAGAAATATGGACTTTGGAAAAAAGGGCCAGTTGGTTAAGCGTGGCGGTTTTGTGCATGACACCAATGCTACCATTACAAAGTTTGGTGGGGGTGATATTTCTTCGGGCGTTGCGATATCGCAATACGGCGACGAAACGTTAATTTTAGACGGCAAAAATTTATACTCTTGGATTAAAGAGGGCGACAACGGCCAAGGCTTGCTTGATCGCGGCACCTACGTTCCTTGTACGGTTAAGAACGAGTTTAAGAATGTCCAAACAGACAAGCGTCAAGGCAACTGTCAAATTGCTGAAAAAAACGGCGTCCGTGTTTACGTTTGGGAAGAGTACGAGTTTCAAGGAAGCGACTACAAAACGTTCGTAGACATTGAGCACATTGCCAGCGGTGCTCGTCTTATCGAAACAACTGAAATAAGCAGCACTGCGATTGTTATTGACGGGCCAGGTGGGGGCGGAACTGCTGCCGACACGACGACGCTTTATAAGCAGGCCCAGCCGCAATGCGCTGTTATTGGAAACTATGTTTTTATTGTCTACCAGGAACGCGACGGCTCAGAAAACCATTTAAGATATCGTTCGGTAAATTGCACAAGCATTACGACCGCCGCTGCCGTATCTTCCGAGTCTAACTTGTTTCAAACTGGGACGACTACGCAAATTAAAATTGGGACAAGCTACCCTGTTTTTCAGATAGACAAATTCTTAGGCGTAACGCATTCAGACGCCATTGTTATTGCGTACAAAACACCTAGCGCTAACTCAATAACCGTATCGTACTTAACAGCTAGTGGGGCCACCCTTTCTCGGTCAGCGACTACTTTAACAACAACGACAAACGTTTATTTTGCGCCATTCAACAAGGTCACAACCGGTGTACCTAATGGCATAATGTTAAAATGCTTGAACGACGTAGACGCTGCATCGGAATACTCGATTGTGTTGGGATATACTGCCGACACTGGCGGGACATACAAAGTCGTCTTGGTTCAAATAAAAGACGACTTAAGCGCTAAAATAGACCACGCCAGTCAAAACGTGTTGGCTGATGGAAGTAGCACGGGAGCGCTAAACCTTTTAAGAGGGACTGCTGGCTCTGTTACCGACGAGGGCGCGATAGGCGTTTTTGTAGAAGTGTATTCGCCTGTTACTGACGTGGGTGTTCAAGGCAAGATTGTACCGGAGCATTTTGTGCGGCTTTACTTGTTAGAGCGGGGTGCGTCCACGATTGCAACTGGGTCAAACGTTGTAGCATTTAACACTTCTGTTACTTCTGATTTTTTTAGATACAACGGAAATATCTATTGCGTACTGTCTCAAGTAAACGACAACGCACTGCACATTGACTTTGACGCTATTGAACCTTCTGGAAACAGCCGGGGTCTTAACAATAACTCCGCTTTAGTAAATTTGCAGGGCGAAATAATCGGAGCGTTAAGAACAGGCAGCGCTCCGCTGTGCCTTACATCTGATTATATAACAAACAACCCTGCTGACTTTGATGGGGGTCGAGAAAACCGGCGGCTGCTTTACGGCGTGCAGCGCGTTACCTCTCGCGACAGTGCGACCGAGTTTGTGTTTGGTGCTTCTCGGCATTACGGTTACGCTTTTCACGACCCAGGTTCTTACGGCCCCGGTGATTACCCTGACAACATTTTTGGTGTAAGTCTGTTTGAGATTGATTTTGACCCTGCTCGAAAACTAGCCTCAGTAGACATTGAAAACGTTTGGCTGGGCAGCGGCGGGTTTATCCATAGTTACGATGGCAACTCGGTGGTTGAAAACAACTTTCTAAACTACCCAGCAATCAAAAAGATCGAGGAAAGCTTTAACAACGCTACGGCTACCGGCGGGTTTAGTGACAGTAAAGTTATAAAATACTGCTGCATCTACTCGTGGACAGACGCCAAAGGAAACCTTCACCAGTCAACGCCGTCTGAAATGGTTGAGCAGACAGTCACACCCGGCAAGGCTACAGGTGTTATTGCTATAGTCGATAACGGGAGCGGGTATGGGGCAGCCCAGGGTGTAGACACCACGACTACTGGCTCTGGAACTGGCTGCAAGGTTGATATTACAACAGACGGATCTGGAAACATTACAGGCGTATCAATCGCGGCCAGTGGGTCAGGCTATACTAATGAAGATGTTTTAACTGTTGCCTCTGGTAATTCGGACGGGACCTTTAAAGTTGCTTGCTCGGGTAAATCCGTTATTCAGGTTTCAGCTTACGTTCCAAGCCTTACAAGAAAAAAAGATGTAACCCTTAAGCTTTATCGTACTGACCATGCGGGGTCTACGTTTTACTTTGTTGCCGATATACCGATCCCAGAAAGAACTGCGCTAACATCTTCAATTGTCACGTATGCTGATTTACCTACAGACGAAACAGCCATTACTTCAAGGCCCATCCTTTATACAAACGACTTACCGGCCACTGGTTTTGCGGGGTGCAGCACCGATTTAGTTAGGCACCAAAACAAGCTTATTTCTGCAGGGACCGATGACTCCGCGTATGCGTCAAGCGTTATCAGGGAAGGTGTTGCTCCAGGGTTTCCTCTTCTCAACCACTCTATTGACTTAACAGGTGACCCTGGAAAAATTACCGCTATTGAGAGTAACTTAGATACGTTGCTGCTGTTTACAAATAACGATGGTTATTACGTGGCAGGTTCCGGCCCTGACGTTTTGGGTCAAGGGCGGTATGGCGAGCCTAGACTGTTTGCGCGAGGCCATGGTGCATTAGAAGGTGCGGCGCACACCGATACTCCCCTCGGTGTTTTTTATCAAACTCCTCAAGGTATTCATGTAATTGGTAGAGACTTATCAATTGCCTATATTGGGGCGCAGGTCGAAGATACCGTTGGAACGCAAACCGCTGTGTCTATGACACGGCGAGATTCGGACCAGTGCGTTCGTATAATGCTACAAGAGGCAAGCCCTAGCGGTAAGGATATCTATTGCATTTTTAATTACTATTACAAGCAGTGGACCACTTACGAAATCGTCTTTACAAACGGAGCCCACCAAGTTGGCGAGGTGTTTGATGGGACAAGCTTTCAGCGTTTAATTGCAAATGGTTATGTTCAAACGCAATCTGACACAGTTTTTCGCGATACTAATACAATAGTTACAGGGCTAGGTACGGCATCCGTAACAACCCAGTACACAGCCGATATAGTAACTGGTTTTATTTCTCCTACAGGGCTAATGAAAAAAGACCGCATTTATCGTTATATGCTGCTGGGTGAGTTTTTAAGCACTCATAATCTTACGGTTGAGGTTTATAACGATTACGACGGCGAAGAAGGCAGCCCTAATCAAACAGACACGGTAAGTGTTTCAAGTGACCCAACAGGCTTGTATTTGTTTCGTTCTCATATTGCGAATCAAAAATCTCGCGGCATTCAATTAGTTTTAAAGCTAGACGGTGTAGGTCAGTGTGCCAACATTGAGGGGTTTGCACTAGAAGTTGGAATGCGGCCAGACAAGACAACGTTTAAAACCATAGAAAGCAGGACACTGTAATGGCAGGTGCATTTTTAGCAGATACATTGCGAGAGCAGGCCCGAGCTGAGTTGCAAGGGCAAATGATGCAGGACCAGATTGCTCGGCAAGTGGCTCGGCAAATTGTAGGGCAGATTGCTCAACAGGAAGTTGGTCAAAGCATTAACAGAATGCGCAGTAGGGGCGGCACTATTCAAAGTGCTGCTGACAGAACATCGCGCAGAGAAGCTGGGATGACTCAAGTAGAAATGGAAAGAGCCCAAGCACGCAAAGCAAAAGAAATGGGCCTTATTACTGCGGCGGCTGCTGCTACAGGGGCTCTTGGTGGTTACCTTGCTACACAGCCTGGTTACGAAGGGCCTAAGTTTGACGCACCTGACACTGAGTTGCAAATTCCTGACGAAGAGGCTTTTCGTGAAAAGCTTGTAAACCCTGAAACTTCTGGCTTTTCTCCTGATCTGGGCAGCACAACCCTTGATACGTCTATGAAAAACTATCGAGGCATAACTACTGATTTAGCCTCGACACCTGACACTCAACTGTCTCTTGGGGAGCTAGGCAGTATTCGCACGACAGAAGACCTTTTAGGTGAGCTGAGTCGCCAAGACCCACGTGACCCTCTCGGGGTGTCGGGTTACACGGGCGTTGCTCCTGGGACAGCCCTTAGTGACCAAATTCGCGGCGCAGATGCGTATCGCGGCAAAACTCTTAAGTTTTAAGCGGAGGCGACCATGGCTTATGAAACACCAGAACTAGAAGGTTTACTCGGCACCCTTACTGATGACGTTACCGAGGAAGACAGAGACGCTGTTATAGAGCAAACGGAGGAAGAAAGGTTTGCAAGCGGGGAGTACACTGAAGGGGGCGGGCAGCTTCAGGGCGTATCGCCACAAGATGAGGATTACAAGGCTAATCTTGAAGAATACATGGCCGGTCTTAGCCAAGAAGAGTCGGAAAAACGCCGCCGCGAGAAATACGGTTTAGAGGGCGACGAAATTTTTGCTTACGCCGAGCGGTTGTACGGTATAGGCCAAGGCGACATTAAAACCGAAGGCCAGATAGAGGCTGAGAAAGAACTTGATATCTTGGCTAAAGCCCAGCGCGGCAGAGCGATGGGGTACGGTGGGTTTAATTCTGCGGAGCTATTACAGAAAGCAGGGCGGTCGGCACAACAAACAGAGCTTGGTGGTGAATCGGCTATCGACAAAGCGGCGCGGCAAGCACAGATGGCCGCAAGGGACCAGTTGGAGCAATTGTTAATTTCAGGAAGACAGCGAGCAGAAGACAAAGCTTTTGCAATGCAGCAATTAGCTTTTCAGCAAGAGCAGGCAAGTGGTTCGCTCTGGTCTAATGTACTTGGTGGCGTACTTGGTGCTATTGGTACTGTGGTTGGTGCTGTTGCAACGGGCGGTAATCCGGCTGCGGCAGTGGCTGCCGGTAGTGCGATGTCGGCACTGGGCAAGGGCACTGGCCGGTACTTGGGCTAAGGAGATACGAAGATGGCAGAAGCAGTTGCTTTAGATGAGTTTGGTAATGAGATAGACGCAGAGGGTAATGTTGTTTCCCCTACTCAGTCATCTAGTCGGCGCATACAATTAACGCCTGAGCAAAGAGCAAACATACCTCAAATAAGCCGCGAAGAGTACGAAAGAAAAAAACAAGAGCTTCGAGAATCTCGGAAAGGTCTTCAATTTGCTGACGTTGTAGATTACGCCGGTCGAAAACTAGGCTATGACCTAGAAGGCCAGGTAGCTTACGAGGAAGAAAAAAGAGCCCGAGAAAATCGGCGTTTTGACGAGGCAAAAAAACAAGAACAGCAAGACCTATTTAACACGTACAAGTTAGAAGGTTTGCGTATGCGGGTTGCCGACCCTGACGCATACGCTCGCGAAAAGGTTCTTGAGCAAGAGGCAGGGGCGTCCGAACCAGCCATCGACACAGCGGCAGAAGCTGCTACAGAAGCAGAGCCCGAAGAAGACCCAATAGCAAAATCTATTCGAGAAGCGTACGAATTTGGCCAAGTTGAGGCCGATAGGGCACAACGGGCTTTTGATGCTATGCAAGAACGGCAACGGCTTGCGTCAGAGCAGGTTGAGCGCGAAATTGCCGCAGCAGAAAACGAGCTTAAAAACTACTCAATTGACCCTAAGAGAGCGTTTAGGTCTACCGGAAGCCAGGTTATGGCTGCGTTTGCAATGGCCATCGGTGCCTTTGCCGAAGGTTTATCTGGAGGCAAGGTTCCTAACACCGCTCTTACGATTATCGACAATGCTATTAGGCGTGACGTTGAAGCTCAAAAAGCTGAGATGGGTAAGTATACCGATGTCTTAAAAAACAAAAACAACGTTTATGCTCGAATGCTCCAAAAGTTTGGCAATGAAGAAGCTGCAATGAAAGCTTCAATTACGCTTGGTCTTTCTGCTGCTGAATCAAGCATTGATGAGCTTGTTGCTAAATACGGCCCTGATTCAAAACAAGCGCAAGTTGCAGCAGGGTTTAAAGCTCGACTTGCAGGCGATAAGGCTAAGCTGATGTTAGACTTGGCTAAAACTAATGCCCGTATTCTTGGTCGGGGCAAAAATCTTGGAGAAGCTCAAAAGTTATTCAAGAACGCTTTGGGTGAAATCGGCACGTTGCGAGACAGGTTTATTAAGCTTGGTACCGGGGAGGCTGTTTTGTCTCAAGTTATCGGGCTTTTTGGAGAAGAGGCTCAAGTTACTTATTCCCCCGGAGACGCCTCTGAGTACGCTGCTGCTCGATTTGCAGTAGCCCAGTTTGTAAACAAGGCGTTTAGTGGTGCACGTGGTTCAGATAGGGACTTGGCAGCAGTAATGGCTCGAATCCCGTCGCCAATGGTAAAAGCTCTTAGCAAGGAAAAAGGTCTTCAGCTTATTAAAAACCTTGAAGACAGCTTGAGAAGAGCGGCAGGCGCAAAAGGTTATTTGGTTCCTGGTGACGTTGCTCGTCAGTTTGACATTGACTACGGCACTAAAGAAACTGATGCGGCACTTAAGTCGTTTAAGCCGCAAATTGACTCTATTCGCGGGGTAGACCAGTAATGCCAAAGATGTTCAACATAGCTCTTGGCGAGTGGCGGGACATCCCGGAAAACGAAGTCCAAGGGGCTTACGAATCGGGTCAGTACGTATTCGCAAAAGGAGAATTGGTCCCTGTAGCTTTGGCTGATGGGCGCTATGGAACAATTAAAGGCGAAGAGTTTAAAGACGTAATTCGTGCTGGTGGTAGTTATGATTTACCGTCTGAGCGAAAGTACCGCGCTGACGAAGAGAAATACGATTCTCG
>MDSZ01164524.1_pt1 | contig 18405 bp, 28 predicted proteins | sample 811201 | NCBI WGS metagenome assembly MDSZ01 (sample SAMN05326647, study PRJNA326480) | marine metagenome | isolation source: seawater | place: Indian Ocean: North | collected 2010
AGGTAACAGTGACCGCTAAGTCACGTGCCCTCAAAGCTGAGTACAGTTTAGAATTGGCTCAAGACCTTAAGGCAGTTCACGGATTGGACGCTGAGTCTGAGCTTGCAAACATCCTATCAACTGAAGTTCTCGCTGAGATCAACAGAGAAGTTGTTAGAACTGTTTACAAGATCGCAAGACCTGGTGCTCAAAACAACACTGCAACCGCTGGAATATTCGACCTAGACGTTGACTCTAATGGTCGTTGGTCCGTTGAGAAATTCAAAGGTCTACTCTTCCAGATCGAAAGAGACATGAACGCAATCGGGCATGAAACTCGTCGTGGAAAGGGCAACATTCTAATTTGCTCTGCTGACGTTGCTTCTGCTCTATCAATGGCTGGTGTACTTGACTACACTCCTGCTCTTGCTGGCAACTCTAACCTACTTCCTGATGATAACAGCAGCACACTTGCTGGTACTCTTAACGGAAGAATCAAGGTTTATGTTGACCCTTACTCTGCAAACGTAAGTGATCGTCACTTCTATGTTGCTGGTTATAAGGGTGGATCTCCTTACGACGCTGGACTGTTCTATTGCCCATATGTACCACTACAGATGGTCAGAGCAGTTGGTCAGGATACCTTCCAACCAAAAATCGGATTCAAGACTCGTTACGGCATGATTGCTAACCCATTCGCTGAAGGCACAGACCAAGGCGGTGGAGATCTTGATCCTAACAAGAACCGTTACTACAGAAGAGTTCTCGTAGATAACCTAATGTAAATCGAAGTTTCGATATACACACACGGAGGCACCCTACGGGGTGCCTTTTTTATTAAATACTTGTACCATAGTATTTTGGTACTCGATAATGAACGGCAGACTTGACAAAGTTGCGATGACAGCATATATTATGAAGATGAAGACAGGACTGGATGATAAGTCTTGGTATCCCGAATGGGATGATCGACAACGTGGTGCTGCACAGAGGATTCTAATAAATGTTTTAGAAAGACTCGATGAGTACTGGCAATAACGAGGTTTATGACCGAAGAAACAATCAGAGAAATATTGCCCCGTCTCTGCTACACAAAAGAAGAAGTTGATCTTTTAATTAAAGCAGCAGTTGATGAGGCAAGACGCATAGATGAAGAATCAATGCGTAAGCACAATAGGGATGCTACTATCATTAGTATGATCCTTGGATTCACCTGCCTAGCATTATTTCTAGATGGATTGCTCCGTATTCTAGGTATCATTCCTCCATTCATGGATATTGACGTGAATGTAATTGATGATATAGTTGAAAAGGTAGAGCAAGATGTGCTACCATTAGTCAAAACAGCAAAGGGTTACATCACACGATGACACAGACCGAGTTCCCAGGTGACTGGAGATATTCTGAAGAACAGATGAAAGTCCGTCAGAATGCGCTTAGAATTCTTAAAGCAGAGTTCTTTAATGGAAGAAATGAAAGAGCAATCTATGAGTGTGCAGATGAGTGGTCATCTAAACAAGTTACAACTAATGGCATAGTGTCATACTTTAAAGCATACTTCAAAGGCAAACTTTCTAAATAAAAGAAAGGTATTATATATGACAACAGTGATGGCTATATTATTTCTAGCGGTATCAGTAGTATTGTTCGGTGCTGCTTTTGGATTGATGTATGCCAACATTAAATCTATTAATGAACAGATGGATAAACCCCGACAGAAGTATAGGGTTCCTGCTCCACATCCAGAGATGGAAGGTGTAGCATGGGGTGAGGAGTTGATGGTTATAAATTTTGATGATGAAGAAATTGAGGAAGATGATGACGATGATGATGGGGATGTTCCTGCTGTGGTGAGACGATAAATAATACGGAGACCTGCGTGAACTAATGGGTACTGCTTGGAAACAACAAATAGCAAATAAGAATTTCCTATCTCCGATAGGGTTCAAATTTGTGCTGGCAAAATATCCAAAGGTTGCCTATCTCTCTCAGTCTGCAAATATTCCTTCTATCAATTTAGGGATATTAGAACAACCTACTATGCTAGGTCGTTCAATTCCTACTGATGGAAACATAACATATGATCCATTCAATCTTCAGTTCATTGTAGATGAAGACATTGAGAACTATTTAATACTACACAACTGGATTAGAGGTCTTGGTGCACCAGATAATCTTAAGGAACGTAGACAATTTATGGATGCTCAAAGCAGAATAGTTTCAGGACAAGTTGGAAATGAAACTAGATATGCTGATGCTACACTTACTGTATTAAATTCTAATTTTAAATCCAACTTCCAAGTTGTATTTTATGATATAATACCAACAAATCTTAGTGCATTGGATTTTAATGCAACGGTTGATGGTTCTGACTATGCTGCTGCATCTGTTACTTTCCAGTACAGATCATACGAAATTCAAAAACTAGAGGGAGCACGTAATACAAAACTGACTTAAATAATGGCTGTATTGAATCTTGAACGCATCCAAGAACAGTGGGCAATGGATGCCCCTTTGGATGAAAATGATTTAGTTAATCAAGCACTTGCCGTTCCTGGTCTACACCAGAGATGGATGAGTTATCATAGTACATTTAAATTGATGTTGAGTGATGCTAATGTCAGTTTAAATCGTATTTCTAAAGAGAAGTATGAATATTATGCTGGTAAAGCACCAGCATCAGTGTATAAAGAGAAACCATTTGAGCATAAAGTACTTAAGGGTGATCTAGATAAGTACGTTTATGCTGATGATGATTGGTGTAAAGCCCGTCAAAAGTTAGATTATATAGAAACCTGTATCTACTACATAGAAGGAGTTCTTAGACAGATCTCCAATCGTGGATATACTATCAAGAACGTCATTGACTTGAGGAAGTTTGAAGCAGGTTTCTAATGACCGTTATCAAAAAGAAGAATGAGGTTTACATTAAAGTAAATGCGGAACAGCATGTTCATCGAGAACTAGCAGATCATTTTTGTTTTGATGTACCTAATGCTAAGTATATGCCACACTACCGAAATCATGTGTGGGATGGTAAGATAAGATTATATTCACCTGCAACTGGTGAAATCTATGCTGGATTATTTGATTACGTAACCGATTTTCTTAAGGAAAGAGGGTACATATATCAGGTAGAAAGTGATGAAAACTACGGTAAACCTAACGATAAAGAAGATTATGTCACACCTGAAAGTACTGCGAGCTTTGTTAGATCTCTGGGACTCCCTTTCAAAATCAGAGATTACCAACTCAGAGCAGTATTCTCAGCGATTAAGAACAATCGCCAACTTTTATTATCCCCCACGGGATCGGGGAAGAGTTTAATAATATATTGTTTAGTTAGATGGCACAGAAAGGTGGGTAGGGAAGTACTAATTATTGTACCTACCACCAGTCTGGTCGAACAAATGAGTAAAGACTTTCAAAAATATGGATGGAGTGCAAATGAAGTTCACAAAATCATGGCTGGTGCGGACAAGTTTGACCCTGCTCCAGTCGTTATTAGTACTTGGCAGAGCATTTATAAGCAACCCCGTAAATACTTTAAACGTTTTGATGTCATTATCGGGGATGAAGCACATTTATACAAGGCGAAATCGTTAACAGGTATCTTAAATAAGTGTCATGATGCACGATATCGTATAGGTTTGACTGGTACCTTAGATGGTATGCAGACTCATAAGTTAGTATTGGAAGGATTGTTTGGTAGATGTAATCAGGTAACTAAGACTGCGGATTTAATGAAGGCAGGTACCTTAACTAAGTTAAAAGTGCGCTGTTTATTATTAAATCATGGTTATGTACCTTTTGATTCCTATCAACAGGAGATGGATTGGATAGTTTCCAACACAAGAAGGAATAAATTCATAACAAAACTTGCGTGTGATCTTGAAGGGAACACGCTAATCCTCTTTAATTACGTGGAAAAGCATGGTGATCCTTTATATAACGTTATAAATAGTAATACGGAAGAAAATCGAAAGGTTTTCTATATCCACGGTGGTGTAGAAGCCTCCGAACGTGAAGAAGTACGTGAATTGTGTGAAACACAAGTTGATGCTATAATACTTGCATCTTACGGTACGTTCTCAACTGGTATTAATATTCGGAATCTTCATAACGTAATCTTTGCGTCTCCTTCTAAGTCTCGTATCCGCAACCTACAATCAATTGGTCGTGTTTTACGTAAGGGTGAGAACAAATCACAAGCAGTACTATATGATATTGCGGATGATTGTTCTAGAGGATCAAGACATAACTATACTCTGAGACATCTGGTTGAAAGAATCAAGATATACCAAGAGGAAAAGTTTGATTATGAGGTCACTAAGATTAAATTCAAATGATCAGTTACATACAACACGATAAAGAGTTCTTTGGTGTAATCAAACTAACTAACGGTGAGGAGATCGTTGGCGAAATGATATGCACGGAAGATATTGAGGAGAAAAATAAAGGAACATCTATGATTTTTATCAGTAATCCTGGTAAAATTAAACAAGTTGAAGTTGCGAAGGAACAGCAGGTAGGTGTAGGGATAGCAATAATTAAATGGCATTTCTTTTCAGAAGAAGAGTTTTACATTGTGACTGAAAAGGATATAATATCTATTGCACCGTTGAGTAAGACAGGGATTTTTGCCTATAAGAATTTCTTACGAGGTGAGAGAGGTATGTCTGAATCTGATTCTGAGAATGGACGCACGATGAATAAAGATATGGGTTCTTTGGGAACCGTTGGTAACGCTAGAAATCTCCTCGAAAAAATGTACAGAGCACCATCATCTGACAAGAAGAAATCTTGACAAATACCTATAGGTATTGTAATATTAACGAAGGTGCATAACACCAATAATGACAATATCTATGGCTCCTAAGAAGAAGCAACATTATGTTGATAATAAAAAATTTTTAGAAGAACTCGTAAAGTACCGTAAAAGGATACAGATTGCTGAGGAGAAGGGTTTATCTAAGCCAAGAATTACTGAGTATATTGGTGAGTGCTTTCTAAAAATTGCTACACATTTATCTTACCGTCCAAACTTTATCAATTACATGTATAAAGAAGACATGATTGGTGATGGTATTGAGAACTGTGTACAATACATTTACAATTTTGATCCAGCGAAGTCAAGCAATCCGTTTGCATATTTTACTCAGATAGTGTACTATGCGTATCTGCGACGAATCTCTAAGGAGAAAAGGCAGATGGACATTAAGGATAAACTGATCGAGAAGAAAGGTTTTGACGAGGTGTTCCACTCTGATGGTGATCATAGTCATTCTGAAATGAACACAATCAAGGCACGTATAGAAACCAACATGCGGAATTGAATGAAACTTCTTATTATTACCGATCAGCACTTTGGGGTACGTAATGACAACCAAGTGTTTCTGGATAAGTATCGAAAATTTTATGAGAAGATTGTAATACCATTTATTGATAAGTATGAAATCACCAATGTGTTATGCCTAGGTGATTCCTTTGATAAGAGAAAGAGTATAAATTATAATTCGTTAGAGTCAGCAAAGGATATGTGGTTTACCCCTCTCGCTGAAAGGGGTATTCATATGGATATGTTGATTGGTAATCATGATATCTATTTTAAAAATACACTTCGGGTTAATTCTCCTAGTCTATTGTTGAGTGAGTATGATAATATTAATGTTGTAGATGCCCCTTGTGAAATTGATTATGATGGTAGATCTATCTGTTTGATTCCTTGGATATGTGATGATAATAGAAATGAAACTTTAAAGGTTATTGAGGAGAGTAAGGCAGATATATGTATGGGACATTTGGAACTCAATGGATTTGAGGCAATACCAGGTCATATAATGGATCATGGTGATGACCCTAGTATATTTGAAAAGTTTAATTTAGTATGTTCAGGTCATTTTCATATGAAATCCCGTAGGGGTAATGTTAATTACTTGGGTAATCCGTACCAATTGTATTGGGGTGACTACGGTCAGCAACGTGGATTCCATGTTCTAAATACTGATACAACTAAGTTGACGTTCCTACCTAATCCTTATAACATTTTTCAAAAGATTTATTATGATGACACTAAGAAGATAAAACTACCTGGTAATTTGAAAGGATCCTTTGTTAAATTAGTTGTTGAGAAGAAAACCGATCAGGAATTCTTTGATATAATGGTACATAACCTACAACAGATGGGTTGTGCTGATCTTAAAATTGTTGAAGATCTTACTGTAGATTTAGATGATGTTGATGAAGCAATAGAATCCGAAGATACATTGACCACATTAGAAAGATGTGTTGCAGAGTTGGAAAACAAGGATGATATATTTGCAATTTTGAAATCCCTATATCTTGAGGCACAAGTATGAAATTAGTAGACCATATTGGAATCTGGGAAGGTGCAGTTGACCCAGAACTTTGCCAAATATTCATTGATGAGTTTGAATATTGGTATTCTGTTAGGTATTCTCCTGATGTTTTAGGAAAGAAATTTAATAAAAATACTTTTATAACTTCCCAAAAACAATTTGCAGGTAGAGGTGGTGTCATGCAGAGAGATGACATCCAATGTTTTATGGAACGTGTTAATTTAGGTATTGTTCAAGACCTGAATACTATTGTTGGTAAATGTCTTACTGAATATGCAGAAGTATATCCTGCACTAGTACGAGAAACAGATCCAATATCATCATGGAGTTGTAAGGTACAGAGAACTGCACCTGGTGGTGGGTATCATTACTGGCATTGTGAGAATGGTGCCTTTGTATATCGTGATAGAGTTTGTGCTTGGATGGTATATTTAAATGATATTAGAGCAGATCATGGCGGTGCTACAGAATTCTTCCATCAGAAGTTCTCAATACAACCTAGAATAGGTACAGTAGTTATCTGGCCATCAACTTATACTCACGCTCATAGAGGTGGTTTCTTAACTGGTGATTATGATAAGTATATTGCTACAGGATGGTTTGATAGGGAAGCAGGTGTTGCAACAGAACAACTGTTTGCAGAAGCAGTCAACATTCACAAGGATGATTAGTGGTGTTTATTTTGCAGGATATAAAAAATAATGGTGTTTATGCCGTCAATGATACTGAGACTGGTGCAAGATGTGTCACAATGTTTGTTGACAAAGATGATTGTCAGAGGTATCATGACTTACTCATGGCAAATGGTTTCAAAAGAAAACTAAGAGTCATGGAGGTTGATGCGCAAGTCGTTCGTAACAACTGTGTAAATCATGGTTATGATTTTTCCATTATAACTTCAGACGACATTGTAGTACCACCTGACGAAGAAGATTTAACATGATTGTTTTTGAAAAAATTCGTTGGAAGAATTTTCTTTCCACGGGTAATACTTTTATTGAGATGGATCTTGTTAGTTCTTCTGCTACTTTAGTAGTGGGACACAATGGATCAGGTAAATCCACGATGCTGGATGCTCTTACCTTTGTACTTTTTAATAAACCATTCAGAAAAATTCTGAAAGGTCAGTTAGTTAACTCAGTCAATGAAAAGGACTGTGTTGTGGAAGTCGAGTTTAGTATCGGCAGTATAAATTATCATGTAGTGAGAGGGATTAAACCTAATGTTTTTAAGATTTTTAGAAATGGTCAACTCATTGACCAAGACGCAGCGAACGAGGACTACCAAAAATATCTTGAGCAATCAATCCTTGGACTTAATTACAAGTCTTTCACCCAAGTTGTTATCCTTGGATCATCAACTTTTGTACCCTTCATGCAACTCGGAGCAGTTGTCCGCAGAGAAATTATCGAAGATCTACTCGACATCAAGGTCTTCAGCCAAATGAATGCTATCCTTAAGGATAGAATAAAGGATACTAAAGAAGAACAGAAGGCATGTGTACATGAATTAGCACTTGCACAGCAGAAGGTTCAACTTAAAGAGGAGAACATAGACAATTTAGAGCAACAGTCAGACAAATATTTGAAAGAAAAGAAAGATAGAATTGATAGAAACATACAAAGGTCTGATGCTATTGATGGTGAGGTTAAATTGATCACTGAATTGATTAGTAACCTTGAACCTAAGACAAATATGTTGGAGGATTATAAGGATAAGTATGATTCTCTTAAAGAAAATCGTACTAAACTCAATCAAACACTGAAAAAGACTCAAAAAGACATAGTTTTCTTTGAGAGTAATGATGTTTGTCCCACCTGCACACAGGAAATTCAATCAAAATGGAAAGAAGATCACTGTAAATCTCTAAATGAATCTGTTTTTGAGTTTAATCAGCGTATTTCTGACATAACTAAGGAGGCTAAGGAAGTTCTTGCTGATATTAAGAAGTCAGAGAAGGTTTCTGTTGAATTAATTGAGAAGAGACAGACAGTTAACTCTCTTTTGAAGGAGCAATCTAGACTACGTTTGGATAATAAAAGTCTTGAAGAAGAAATGAGTGGTGGATCTCCTGATTTGAAGAGAGAAAAGGAGGTTTTGGATGATCTGATCAGTGAAAAGGATGATAAACAAGCAATCTGTTCTAATATTAATAAGAGAGCAGATAATTTGAAGGTTGTTTCCAACCTATTGAAGGATGGTGGTATTAAAACTAAGATCATTCGGAAGTTTATACCCACAATTAACCAGAAAATTAATAAATATCTCTCAGAGATGGACTTCTTTGTCAACTTTACCCTTGATGAGGAGTTTAATGAGGTGATTAAGTCACGTTATAGGGACGTTTTCACCTATTCTTCCTTCTCAGAGGGTGAAAAGCAGAAGATTGACCTAGCACTTCTCTTTACTTGGAGATCAATTGCTCAACAGAAGAACAGTGCTAACACAAATCTATTGATTTTGGATGAAGTATTTGATTCTTCATTGGATACTGCTGCTACTGAGGAGTTATTGAAGATATTAAAGTGCTTTAGGGATAACTCAAACATGTTTGTGATATCTCATAAAGGTGATGTACTTTTAGACAAGTTTCCCAAGACCATCAGGTTCAGTAAACCTAACGATTTTTCTAGGATGTCGGATGAGAATGGGGCTTGACAGGTGGTTTATACTATAAACTGATTTTGGAGGTCTTCTAGAGGCATTCTGAGTCCACATGGAGGTATTATGAAACTAAGGGGGAGTGACAACGTGAAAAGGTCTTTTACTAAACAAGACAAGAAGGGTCGAGAAGAAACATGGGAATGGGAGGAGACTCCTGAAGCTCGTGAAGCAATCAAAAAATTACATGAGAGTAGCAATGCAGTTACCGAACTGGCAACACCACAGCAAAAAGGAACAGAAGCGAAGGTTAAAGCCCCAAGCCCTCCGTCAAGCGAGGGAACGACTGAGACAGTTTAAAAAGAGGCACATGAACCCCACCAAGCGTGGGGTTTTGTCGTATTATAGGTATATACCAAACGAGACATATGGCAACACAAGAAATCAAAGGCACCCTAGCAAAACTACTTGCAACTGAAAATCTAATAGTTGAGCATAGGGTTGTTGAAACAGCATGTTTCGATGTAGATACAAGAATTTTAACTCTTCCTATCTGGGAAGGACTAGAGAACGTGACATATGACCTACTAGTTGGACATGAAGTAGGACATGCTCTCTTTACACCACCATCAGACGAGGAAAATATCCCACCAGAGGTTCCAAGATCTTATGTGAACGTTACTGAGGATGCTCGTATTGAGAAGTTGATGAAGAATAAGTTTCCTGGTCTTGCTAAGTGTTTCTATCAAGGGTATTCCAATCTAAATGAGCGTGATTTCTTCCAAATTAAGGATATAGATGTTAGTGAACTTAAATTGATTGATCGTCTCAATCTACATTTTAAGATTGGTGCTCTTGCAATGATTCCATTCGCAGATGAAGAGCAAAAGTATGTAGATATGGTTGCTAATATTGAGACATTTAATGATGCAGTTGATGTTGCTCAAGTATTGTATCGTTTAGAAAAGTCTAAGCAACAAGAAGTAGCAAAGGCACCTAAAGCAGAGATTAAAGCGGATGATAAAGAGCAGAAGGGTGAAGAAGATAATTCAACTGGAGAGCAGCAACCAGATAAGAATGATATAGTTGAGGATGAAGATCTAGAAGAAAGCAATCAACCCACAAATGACCCTGCACAACTAGATGTACCTAGTTTTGAGCAGAAATCAGGTCTAGAAGGTGGAGATAGTGCAGAAGAAGTTAGAACTGACAAAGCATTGCAGGAAGCACTTGCAAATGCTGCTAATAAAAATGAGGATAGTGCTCCAATATACGTAGAAATTCAGGATGTAGACCTTAAAAAGACTGTTGTTGGACATGAATATCTCAGAGATCAGTACACTGCTTTCTGGAATCAATGTCAAGAAGATAGGAGACAGTATGGTGAGAAACCTATCGATTTCACACAAGTTGACTCTGAATATCGTAAGTTTAAGGACTCTTCTAATCGTGAGGTAAACTACCTTGTGAAAGAGTTTGAGATGAAGAAGTCTGCAGCAGCATATAAGAGATCAACTGTGTCTAAAACAGGTATTTTGGACATGAAAAAACTTCACACATACAAGTGGAGTGAGGATTTATTCCTGAAGATTAGTAACACACCTGATGGTAAGAATCATGGTCTAGTATTCTACCTTGACTGGTCTGGATCTATGCATCATGTCATAAAGGACACAGTTGAACAACTTCTATCACTAACTTGGTTCTGCCGTAAGGTTGGTATTCCATTTGAAGTTTATTCATTTGTTTATGACAGAGTTTGGGATCATGATACTTCTTATGAGGATGCTAAACCTAACACTCTTGCTTTTGATCCTACTTTCCGTCTTGTTAATCTTCTAAGTAGTCAGGATAACAATCAAGATTTCGAAACTTCTGCAAAGTATTTGTTCCGTACAGTATATGCATTGACTTTTAGACAAGTATATGACTGGTCAACAGGTACATACACACAAACTATACCCCTTCCTGGTTTCGCAAGTCTTGGTGGCACTCCTTTAAATGAAGCGATTGCTTGTCTACCTACACTTCTACCTCAATTCCGTAATAAGACTGGTGTTGAGAAGTTAAATGTTATTATTCTTACTGATGGTGAGTCTAATTGCTCTTGCTATTGGAGAAAGAGAACTTGGTTGCAAGATGATGGTACTATGGGTTTCAGTATCAACAGATCAGGTCTATCATATAACTCACACTTCCGTAATCCTAAGACTGGTAGAGTATTTGAGAAGAATGGTTCCTATCTAAGTGTAACTAAGAGGTTGCTAGAGTATGTTAGGGATGCTCAGAAGAATGTAAACATCATGGGATTCCGTATCTGCACTACTCGTGAGGCAACTAGACTACTTGGTCATACAGATACCTTCCATTGGAGTGAGGTTGATAGGGAGATTGCTAAATTTAAAAAGGATAAGCAGTACATCATTCGTAACTGGGGTTATAACGAACTATATCTAGTTCAGTCATCATCATTGTCTAATGATGTAGAATTAGATGTGGAAGAGGGTGCTACTAAGGGTAAAATACGTACTGCCTTTAGAAAAAAGTTAAAAGGTAAGGCAGCAAACAAGAAAGTTCTATCATCATTCATTAGTCAAATTGCATGAACATCTTTTGTGTCAATGAGGATCCGTATCTGGCAGCATGTGAGTTGCCAGATCGTCATATTGTGAAGATGCCTGTAGAAACGGCACAGATGTTAGCAGTTATCTATAGTCCTCATATTCATGACATTGGTCCTATATACAAGGCAGATGGAACACCTTACAAGACTGAGAAGGGTGCTTTTAAGAATCATCCATGTACTAGGTGGGCAGCAAAGAGTAGATTTAATATTAATTGGTTGCTACAGCACGGTATAGGACTGTGTGAGGAGTACACTTTTAGATTTGGTAAGAGACATGCTAGTGAGGATGCCATTAGGTATGCTGGTATGTTATGGTCAGGTACATGTTGGGAGAAACATACCCCATTTGTACGTGCTATGCCAGATGATATTAAGAATGATACTAGTATTGATACTGTGACTGCTTATCAAAGGTATGTTGCATCTAAACCGTGGGCAAAGGATAATTATCTACGTGTGCCAGATAGAAAACCGTCCTGGATGTTACCACAACCGAAAAAAGTGCACTATAATATAGACATATTCAAAGATTAAACACATGCCATTCGAACCAGTACCAGTCACCACCGAAGATCTTGTAGGTTTCCTTAAGGAGAGACACGGTGAAGACGTAAATAATCAAAATCTTCTAGAAGCAGCAGATCATTATGAGTGTTCACTTGCTACTGTTAAGAAACGTCTTAAGTCATATAAAGCAGGTATTGGTAAGTGGGATCTAACCATTACAGAAAGACTAGAAAGAAATCTTGCTGCACCTGCTGCAAAACCTGAGAGGCAGAACTTGATTCCACAGACAGATACCAACTTCGTACCCTTTGGGAACTTTAAAGATCTAAAGAAAGTACTCAAAGCAGGTATTTTTTATCCAATTTTCATCACTGGTCTATCAGGTAATGGTAAGACTTTCGGTGTAGAGCAATCATGTGCTCAATTGAACCGTGAGTTGATTCGTGTAAACATTACTGTGGAGACTGATGAAGACGATCTTATTGGTGGGTTTCGCCTTGTGGATGGGAACACTGTTTGGCATAATGGACCTGTCATCGAAGCATTGGAGAGGGGAGCAGTCTTGTTACTCGACGAAATTGACCTTGCTTCTAATAAAATCCTATGCTTACAATCCATCCTTGAAGGTAAGGGCGTGTTTCTAAAGAAGACTGGTAGATATGTTACACCAGCACAGGGATTCACAGTCGTTGCTACTGCCAATACTAAAGGAAAAGGATCCGAGGATGGTCGCTTTGTTGGTACTAATGTACTAAATGAAGCATTCCTTGAGAGATTCCCTCTAACATTTGAGCAGGAGTATCCATCTGTTGCTATTGAGCAGAGAATGCTTAAGAACTACTGCACCGAGTTGGATTGCTGTGATGAGGACTTCCAGAAGAACTTAGTTAACTGGGCAGACATCATCCGTAAGACATTTGCTGAGGGTGGAGTGGATGAAGTGATCTCCACACGTCGTCTAGTGCACATAGTTCGTGCATTTGCTATCTTTAATGATAGACTAAAGGCAATCAAGGTATGTCTTAACAGATTCGATGAAGAGACAAAGCAGTCATTCTTAGAATTATATGATAAGATAGACGTTGATGTCGCATTTGACAAAGATACAGAAGAGCAGTAAACTATGCAAAAGTACAGTGAACAGGAGATCTTGAAAGAGATCTCCGATTATATTAGTCAGACCTATAAGGGTCATTATTCAGTCGGTAATGTTCAAACACTCGATCTGATTGATTCTGTAGGTGATGCTGAGGCATTCTGTAGGAGTAATGTTCTTAAGTATGCTTCACGTTATGACCGTAAAGGTTCAGCACGTAAGGATATTATTAAAATTATTCATTATGGTATGCTGTTACTACACTTTAATGATAAAAGAGAACAAGCAGACAGAAGTGCTGCAAACAACCCAACCGCTTTTTCAGTTGATTACGACAAATGAGTATTAGTCTTTCCCCAGTTACATATGATTTGCTAAAGAACTTTAGTAACATCAATAGGTCTATTGTTATTGAACCAGGTAGTAAGATCAGCACCATTTCTATCAACAAGAACATACTTGCAAGGGCAAGTGTACCTGAAGAGTTTCCAAATCAGATGGCATTCTATGATTTATCTACCTTCTTGGGTGGAGTGTCATTGATTGACAGTCCTGAACTAATTGTTGATGATAAAAAGTGTCGTGTTAAGTCTAAGAACGGACGTTCTAGCACTACATTTTACTATGCTGATCCTGATATTATCACTACTCCACCTACAAAGGAGTTTGCGGTACCTGATACTGTTGCTTCGTTCGATCTATCATCTGAAACATTGATGACTATTGAACGTGCTGCTAAACTATACATGGTACCTGATCTATGCTTGTATACTAAGGATGGTCAGATGTTATTGACTGTCACTGATAGAAAGAATGATACAAGTAATTCATTTGAGATCGCTGTTGGTGAAGATACACGTGAGTATTGCTACTGCTTTAAGGTAGAAAACCTTAAGGTTATCTCACAGGCACAACGTTCTGCAACATCAGTTAATTATGTTGTGAATATTTCTGAGAAGAAGGTAGCACACTTCAAGGGACAAAACCTTGACGTTGAATATTTTATCGCATTAGAACCAGACAACGAGTAATTAATTATGTTTCTATGGGTTGAACAATATCGACCAAAAACCATTGAGGAATGTATAATTCCCGATGAATCTAAGGCGATGTTTAAAGCGTTCTTAAAGCAAGGAGAGATTCCTAATCTTCTTCTTGCTGGTCCTGCGGGAGTTGGTAAAACCACTGTCGCTAAGGCATTATGTAACGAGATTGGAGCAGACTATTATGTCATTAATGGATCGGATGAAGGTCGATTCTTGGACACTGTACGCAATCAGGCAAAGACCTTTGCTTCTACTGTTTCTCTCACTTCTAGTTCCAACCACAAGGTTATTATTGTGGATGAGGCAGACAACACAACGCCTGATGTACAATTACTATTACGAGCGTCGATTGAAGAGTTTCAAAAGAACTGCAGGTTCATCTTTACTTGTAATTATAAAAACAAAATCATAGAACCATTGCACTCAAGGTGTGCTGTAGTTGATTTTACTCTTAATGGATCACAGAAGCAGTCCTTAGCAGCAAATTTCTTCTCTCGTGCTAGGAGTATACTAGATAAAGAAGGTGTAAAGTTTGATCCTAAAGTTGTTGCAGTATTAGTTAAGAAATATTTTCCAGATTTTCGTCGTACTTTAAATGAGTTACAAAGATATTCTAGTAGAGGTCAGATTGATGCAGGTATTCTTGCACAAGGTACAGATGTTCAGATAGAAGATCTTGTAACCTTCTTGAAGGGTAGAGAGTTTACTAGGATGAAGAAGTGGGTGGTTCAGAATATGGATAATGAACCAATTAAGATCATGCGTAAGGTGTATGACTCATTATATGATTATATGGATCCTAAGAGTATCCCAGAAGCAGTTCTAATTATTGGGGAATACCAATATAAGGCTGCATTTGTGGTCGATCAGGAGATAAATCTAGTAGCATTCCTAACAGAAGTTATGATGAGGTGCGAATTCAAATGAGAACACAAAATAAAGAAAACTTTTATTATATGTTTTGGGTGGTTGCAATGGTGGCATTCATTGTACCACAAGTATTCACTGCAATAGCATATAGTAAACTAGTTAATATACTTACTCAGCAAACTGTTGAGGTTGAGATTAAAAAGATGCCACCTTATCAAGTTGAGTATATTAAGTGAACACATTTACATTCACTGATGAAGAACTACTGTGTTTGCAGGTGTGTTTACAAAATGCACCAACACCATATCATATCTCTAAGAAGAAGATAGTATCAGAACTTGAGGATAAGATAGGTAAACCACCTGTAGTTGAACATCCACCATTAAGGATGCCAAAGTATGACCTATCAAAATATGGAATAACCGACCAATGAGATTAACACAAAAAGTAATTGATGAAATTCAATTAGCAATGACTCACACTAAAATGAATGGTGAGACTAACTGGAAAGATGGTGATGAGATTGAAGTGTGTCTAGGTGGCACATTTGCTGGAGATAAGTTTATAGCAATTCATAACAGGACAAGGAGTAACACAACAAAGAGATGAGATATAATCAATTCTGTCTTACCTTATTGGTAATTGCTGCTTACATTAATTTACTAAAATGAACAAAGAACAATTCTTTAGAGATCTTGAGAACTGGGAGAGTGAATACGACATGACGATGAATGATGGTGACAGAACCAAGAGGGAGCAAGAAATCCTTGAGGGTTCTCCATTAAAATCTAATGAAGGTATGTTGTATGGTAGAATGTATGCTGATTGGAAAAGGAGGAAGGGTTATGAATAATGAAGTGACATGCTATGAAGATGATGATCAAATAGATTGTTCTGAACTTCAAGAGGATTATTCCATAGATGAAGGAGAGATAATTGCTGAAATCTTATGTGCTGCTGCAGAATTAGGTGGTACAGTAGAGAGAACTAATACATTAAATAGTGTTGGTCGTTCATCGAAGAAGATAATTATAGAATATGATGTACAAAATCGTAGATGATGCTATTTCTAAATCATATCAAGATCTTATAGAGGAAGTATTTACCAGCGAAGAATTTAGATGGTCATATCAACCAAAGATCACAGACAATGATGATGTGAATGATAATAATCCTGGGTTTGGTGTTACTCTTCTTAGGGATGACTATAAGAGTGAGTATTCTGGTCTAATTTATCCAGTGCTTCTAGAAGCATTTGATAAGTATCAGAAGGATGTAATTATAAAAAATGTTTTTAGGATAAGAGCAGGTATGTTTGTTAAGAACCAGACACAGGGTGCTAATATGCCTCATGTGGACTGGGATTTTGAGCATATGACTATGCTATATTATGTTAATGATAGTGATGGTCCAACTATCATATATGATGAGTCAGCAAATATGATTGATAAGGTAGAACCAGTTAAAGGTAGAGCATTAATCTTCTCAGGTGATACTATTCATTCATCTTCGTCACCTAAAGAACACAATTGTAGGATAGCAATCAACTACAATTTTAAACTTGCTAAATAGATAAGTTTTGTCAAAAAATACTATGACTGCCTTGATCGACCCAAAGAAATATTCCAAGACCGTTGACCTATTGAGGTCATTTTTTTTGTCTAAAGGTTTTCTAGAAGTCCATACTCAGAACAGACTGAGCATCCTTGCTGCATGTGAAGATCCAGAAACAGTAGCAACATATAATTATGAAGGTCAGATATGGCCACTACCACAGACAGGTCAGATGTGGTTAGAATATGAATTATTAAGTAACCCCGAAGCAGAGGGGTTTTTCTGTGTTTCAACCTCTTATAGAGCAGAACCAAACGCAGTACCAGGAAGACATGAAACTATCTTCCCCATGTTTGAATTTGAAATGAAGGGTGGTGTAGAAGAGCTTAAAAAAATGGAAATAGAATTATGCGAACATCTAGGAATACCTTTAGATAGTGGTAGTATTAGAACTTATCAAGAATGGTCTGATGTTTATGATACAAAAGAACTTGACCATGAACATGAAGATTGGATTGGTCGTGGTATGATTACCGATTTCCCTGAATGGACATCACCTTTCTGGAATATGTCTAGGAATGATGATGGAACCAGTAGGAAGATTGATGTTATTCTTGGTGGTAAAGAAACTATTGGTAGTGCTGAAAGAAGTACCGATAAGAAACAGATGAGAGATACCTTCTATACTATTTCCGAAGGAAAGTATGCTCAACTTATTATTGATCTATTTGGTAAAGAAAGAGTAGAGAAAGAACTAGAAGACTTCCTCTCATTTGATTTCTTCCCTCGTTCAGGTGGTGGGATAGGAGTCCAACGTTTAATGCAAGCCCTTTCATAGGGCTTCCATTGTGAGGTGGCGAAACTGGTAAACGCTCTAGTCTGTTTAACTAGTGTTCCTGGCGGGACTTGATGGTTCGACTCCATCCCTCACAGTTTATTCATATATAATATACTTGGTATTTATTATGAAGCCTAAGATAATTGATAACTTTTTATCTCATCATGAATTAGGTCATTTGCAAGAAGCAATGTTAGATGATGATTTTCCTTGGTATTGGGGACCAAGGGTAGTTCCTGATGAAGATTCTAATTGTGATCCATTGGATAACTGGCAACTGTATCATCCATTCTACCAACCCCCAGTTATAAAAGATACACCATATTTTAATGTTCTATCACCTATCCTAGAAAAGTTGGGTGTAAGATCTATATTAAGAATTAAGGGTAATTTAAAACCTAGATCAATTGAAAGAATACAACATGGTTATCATGTAGATTTTCCTTGGGATGATTCATTAACCGCAATCTTTTATGTTAATAGTAATAATGGATTGACTATATTTGAAGATGGTACAGAAGTTCAAAGTGTAGAGAACCGTATAATTATATTCCCAGTAAATCTCAAACACGCTGGTACTACATGCACAGATGCTAAAAGACGAGTATTAATTAATTTCAATTACTTCTAAATAGATTGTAACCTTCCTCAACATTATGATATTCTTAATCTCAATAATGTCATTCGCAAATTTTGTATTCTATCCTTTAGTGATAGCAACAATCATTGCATTTATTATTGAACAGATATTTAGGTCACAGGATAAAGCACCTGAGATTCTTAGATCTATGGCAGTCAGAAAGTATTTCTGGAGGCAAGCATGGTTATTTAACATCATCTGGTTTGTTGGATACTTTATATTATTGATTGTAAATAGACCTGGGCAACAAGCAATGCCTGATATGATATGGCAGGGATAGTGACATGCA
>MDSZ01191810.1_pt1 | contig 18404 bp, 16 predicted proteins | sample 811201 | NCBI WGS metagenome assembly MDSZ01 (sample SAMN05326647, study PRJNA326480) | marine metagenome | isolation source: seawater | place: Indian Ocean: North | collected 2010
GAAGAGGAAGCACGATTAAAAGCTGAAGAGGAAGCACGATTAAAAGCTGAAGAGGAAGCACGATTAAAAGCTGAAGAGGAAAGTCGTTTGCAAGGTGAGAAAAAATCTCAGGCAGTAACTTCTGAGATAAAAAAACCAATTGGTGAAGATGCTGTAAATTGGATAATTCAGCAGTTAGGCATAGATAAATCTAGATCAACCGAGTCTGAAAAGATAATGGAATATAAAAAATCTTTAAGTGACAAGGAAGCTGAGCCATTTGGAGAAACAACTGTTAATTATTTATTTGATAAACTAGGAATTAATCCTAACAATATAAAAAATATAGATTTATTCAATTTTTCTAATGATAATAACACTCCAATGAATGATGACAATAATTCGAAAGCTTTTGGAGATGAAACTGTAAATTGGATTTTGGATAAAATAAATATTTTCAGTGATGATAAAAGTTCAAATAATTGGCTTTTAGAGAAATTTAATAATAATGAAGAATATTATAGTCAACTTAAAAGAAAATATTATAATTCTACTTCTGAAAAAAGGGAAATGATGTTTGATAGAATTGTAAAAGAACTACAAGAAAAAGAAAATTTATCAAAAATTGAAGCAACTAAAAAATCATTAAAGATACTAGAAATTGACCAATAATTACTTTCTTTAGACTGGGAATTTTATGTATTTTTTTTTAGAAGCGTTTTTATTAGGATTAATATTTAATGCTGCACCTGGAGTAGTTTTTGCTGAAACAGTTAAAAGAGGAATCAATGGTGGGTTTTGGCCTGCATTTCATGTTCAACTAGGGTCATTATCAGGTGACGCATTTTGGGCTATATTAGGTTTACTTGGTATAGGAATTTTATTTAATCTAAAAATTTTGATTATTCCTATCTCCCTGATTGGGTCATTATATTTGTTTTATTTAGCCTTTGACTCTTATGTACAATCAAACAAAAAGCTAAAAGGTTATTCATTCAATTCAATGGAACATAGCCCGCTAATTGCTGGTGTGATTTTATCTATTACAAATCCTCAAAACTTAATTTACTGGGCTGCATTAGGTAGCGCTTTTAGTGCTTTAGGGATATCAGACCCTAAATTTATTGACTATGTTATATTTTTTTCTGGTTTTATGACTTCTTCAATAATTTGGTGTTTTGTTTGCGCATCAACTATTAACTATTTCTATAAAGACGCTAAGCAAGTCTGGAAAAATTTAAGTTACAAATTCTGCTCATTGATTTTTGCATATTTAGGACTTGGAACATTATATAATCTCATCAATTAATTAAAAAAATATTTATTTTGTATCTTAAAAAAACTTAACTAACTGATTAATAATGCTTAAGAACCCACCCCCTAATAAAGAAAAAAACAAAACTACATAGATATTAACTCCAAAAGCAACCTTATGACTAGGAACCTTAAATAAATTTGAACATGTTATCACAGATAGAGAAGCCAAAGAACATAAAGCTCCAGTGCACCAACCAATTAAATGAGCCTGCATTATTAAATAAGGTTCAATATTAAAGAAACTACTAGTAAAAATAGTCAATAAAATTGTACTAGAAATTACTGGATGTATGCCAATAAGTGAAACTAGGGTCATTAGAAAAGGTATGATTACTAAAACTGACCATTCGGGAATTAATTCTACATTAAAGTTTCTAAAATCCACTGTTATTCCGTCTGACTTGGTCACAAAGTAACCTATCAGCATCGCAAAACTTATAATTAAAACATCATCAATATTTTTTCTCATTGATCCTAGTGTTTCTTGAAGAATATTTCTAGAAAGTTCTGGCCTATATATACACTGGATAAAAACTAAAATTGGCATAACTAAAATAACTGCAGATAAAGCTGTCAAGTTAAAAAAAAGAGCTGTTGAAACGACTGAAGCCATTGTTATGATCAAATGAATAGCAATTGGATTCAAACATCTTAGTGATTGTTTTAATTTCATAAAACTGATACTTGGGGTTGCAAACTTTATACTTAAAACCGAATATAAGAGCCCTACTACTAAACCTATAGCCAGCCCCATCCAAGCATGAATAGAAGCTAAGTAAACTTGCCCAACTGCAAAAGCTACAAAGAATGGAGACCAGCAAGCAGAAGAAGCCATGCCTCTTAATGAAGCTTCCGCAGCAGACCTTCTATAATTTTCGTCAGCATCTAATGGGATTGAAGCAGACAACATTGCAAACACACCTGTATTTATAACTGATCCTGCAAAATGACCCGTAATTTGAAAACCAGAAGGCATTAATTCTTCAGGCAATTTTGATAAAAGTGTCTGGCTATGTTTTACTGAACTCATTTTTAAAGCAGCAGCCCTAACCAATCCCATCGTAGGTATTAATCCCGCAAAAATAAGTGTAAACTTAATCCCATTAATTATTTCTGAAATGTTAGGGAGTCGTTCAAAAATTAATGATGCTAATAAAATTAAGATCAAAATAATTAAAATACTTTGTCTTTTTAAAAATGGGATTGTTAAGACTAAAAAAATTCCAAAAGCGTATACACCAATATAAATAATAAAATTTTGTTCATTGTCCCAAATTATTGACGAGAAGGAAGCTATCCAAGAAATTACAAAAGCGTATAAACGTAAATTATTAAATATATTTATCAAAATTTAACCTAAACTAGATAATTTATATATATATAAACTAAAATGAATTAATTAAAATAATGAACCAATACTTTTATCATACCCAGTTTAAATTAATATTATGTATTTTATTTTCCTGAATTCTTAATCTTAATTTAATAGTTTCTAAAGCAAGTTTATGAGAAAATCTTTCATGTGTTTCAACAAAAATTTCCTCAATATTTTGATGCAAATTATTTGAAATAATTGAATTTATTATTTCTACTTCACTACCTTCAATATCCATTTTCAATAATGCTATTTTTTTATTAAAACTTTTTAAAAACTCTATAAAGTCTATTACTTTAATCTCCTCAAAAGGTTTGCCAAAACCACTTCTATAAGATAATAGAGATGAGCCCTGAGTAGAGTGAGGTTTTTTAATATCAAATTTTCTATACCTATATAATTTTTGTGTATTTTTTTTCAATCCAATTGCAGTTTCATATAGAATTAAATTATTATCATCATTAATTTTCTTTTTAAACTCTTTCAAAGCAATTGGATCTGGTTCAAAAGCATAAACTTTAAAGCCCCTATCTAAAAACAACTTACTGTATACGCCAACATTGGCTCCAGCGTCTATAACTATAGATCCTTTAGGTAAATTATCTATATGTTTATTAAATAAATACATCGCCTTTTGTTTTCTTGTTACTCGGCCAATTTTTAATCGTCCAAATAGATACCATTTAATTATAAAAAAAAAGTCCGATATATATTTGATGAAAGGTATTTTATTCTCTTCCAAAATCATCCTCATACCTAATGATGTCTTCCTCCTCTAAGAGTTGACCAAACTGAACTTCACAGACCACTAAATTAAATTCCCCTTTATTACATAACCTATGTTTAGATCTAAGAGGAATATCGATATAATCACTTTGATTTAAGTGAAATATTTTACCATCTAATTCAACTTCAGCCTCTCCAGCAATAATAACCCAGTGTTCTTTTCTATGAAGATGACTTTGAAGAGAAAGTCTTTTCCCAGGCAAGACTGTTATTTTTTTTATTTGAAAGCCTTTTCCACAATCAATTGTCTCCCATGAACCCCATGGTCTTTTGTCAATTTCTCCTATTCTTGGTGGCATATTATCTCAATTGGCTTTTAAAATTATTCAAACTCAAATTTATATCAATGATTTTATCTTTTTCATCAATTCTAGATTTACCTTAACTGGCCTATAATTTTTTCTATTTTGATGCCTTCTTTTACCAGGAATTCTTACTCCTCGTAATGAAGAAAGTTTATTTATAAAATTTTCTGAGCGTATAGTCCAATCTTTACTATCGGAAATGATTGCTGGTGATAATGCCATAATTAACTCCCCGCCTAATGGAGGACCACCATCTTTGATATCATTTTTTTCAGTTTCATAACTTGATGTTTCACCTAATAGAGGACCTGCCAACAGTTCAATCATCATAGAAATATGAGAACCTTTATAACCACCAAAAGTAAGGAGCATCCCCTTTAAGATTTCTTTTGGATCATTAGTTAATTGTCCTTCTCCATCTAAACCCATGTTTTCTGAAAAAAGCTTATTTTCTCTTGCTGCAATCATCACATCACCTAAAGCAACAGAAGAAGTAGCCATATCAAAAACTAAAGGAAAATTGTTTTTTCTGGGCCAAGCAAAAGATATTGGATTGGTTCCATATAATTTTTGACTTGTTCCATGTGGAGCTACAGAAGGTAAGTAAGAAACACATGCAATACCGACAAGATTATTTTCGGCAATGAATTCAGTTTCGTGCCATAAAGATGCAAAATGAGCCGTTCGATTAATAGATAGTATACCTACTCCAAATTCATTGGCCACTTTCACTAAGTTTGATAAATATCTTTTATGGATTAGAGGCGCAAAAGAGCAATCTCCATTACATTTAAGAATTACAGGGGAAATTGACTTTAAACTCGGATTAGGAGAGTGGTTAATTTTTCCACTCTTTAGTGATGAAACATACCCTGGCAATCTAAACAAACCATGTGATTCTGAGCCATCTTGTTCTGCTTTACTAATAACTTCAGACACTGCATTGGCTTGCTCATCATTAGAACCTGCCTTTGTTAGAGCTTTATAAGATAAATCCTTGACTTCCTTAATTGACAAGTCAACAGTCAACTAAACCAACATAGAAAAATAATTTTAATCAAGAGTTTTAATCACACCAGACAAGATATCAATTATTTCATCAATATGTGATTTTTCTACAATCAGCGGAGGAGAAAGAGCTATAATGTCGCCTGTTGTTCTGATTAAAAGATTGTTTTCAAAGGCCTTTACCATTGCGCTCATAGCTCTTTTTGTCGGCTCACCCTGAATACCTTCCAACTCAACAGCTCCAACCAAACCAATATTGCGAATATCTATAACATAAGGAAGGCCTTTTAAACTATGTAGGCTTTCCTGCCAATAATCAGACATTTCTGATGCTCTAGTCAGCAAACCCTCTTCTTCATAAGTATCCAAAGTTCCTAATGCTGCAGCACATGCCATAGGATGGCCTGAATATGTATATCCATGAAAAAACTCAATCATATGCTCTGGCCCATGCATAAAGGCATCGTGAATTTCTTTGGTTACATATACTGCACCCATTGGTAATACACCATTTGTTAGACCTTTAGCAGATACAATTATGTCAGGTTTTACATCAAAAAATTGTGCGGCAAATGGCTTCCCAAGCCTTCCATAACCAGTTATCACTTCATCAAAAATCAACAAAATATTATGTTTATCACAAATTTTTCTGATCTTTTCTAAATAACCTTTAGGAGGAATAAGTACTCCCGTAGATCCTGCGACAGGCTCAACAATCACAGCCGCAACAGTAGATGGATCATGAAGTGTTAAAACTCTTTCAAGATCGTCAGCAAATTCAACACCATGTTCTGGTTGACCTTTACTAAAAGCATTTCTAGATGGATCATGGGTATGTCTTATATGATCGACACCTGTTAAGAGTGTCCCAAACATTTTTCTATTGGCAACAATTCCTCCTACAGAAATACCACCAAAATTGACACCATGATACCCTCTCTCTCTCCCTATTAAACGAAATCTTTGCCCTTCACCTTTGGCTCGATGGTATGCAATTGCTGTTTTTAAAGCAGTTTCAACTGACTCAGATCCTGAATTAGTAAACATAACATGATCAAGACCATCTGGGCTTAAATCTGCCAATCTATTAGCTAACTCAAAAGCTTTAGGATGGCCCATTTGAAATGTAGGTGCGAAGTCTAATTCTTCAGCTTGCTTTTGAATTGCCTCTACAATCTTTGGCCTTTTATGGCCTGCATTCACACACCATAAACCTGCTGTCCCATCTAAAACTTCCCTACCATCAGGAGTTTTATAATGCATTCTATCTGCTGAGACAAATAAACGTGGATTTTTCTTAAATTGACGATTAGCCGTAAATGGCATCCAAAATGAGCTTAAATCATTTGGAACTACTGTTGAATCTGGCATATTTTTTTCCTCTAATAAGATTAATCATTCAATAATATTATTTATTAATTTACTCTGCTGCATCTGAAACCCTGGATGGATTGTTAGGATGTGTAGTCCAATTACCATAATTAGAATTGATCTTCTTACCTGTACGTGGATCAACTCCAGAAGTCATTTGTTCCATAGTTATACAATTTTCTACAGGACAAACATTTACACATAAATTACATCCAACGCATTCTTCATCAATTACTTCATAATGTCTTTTTCCATCTAGTAAATTTGTTATAGCTTGATGAGAGGCATCCTCACAAGCAATATGGCATCTTCCACACTTAATACATAAGTCTTGATGAATTTTAGCCTTGACAACATAATTTAGATTTAAGTATTGCCATTCTGTGAAATTTTTTACAGCTTTACCTATAAAGTCATCAACTGACTTATAGTTTTTTTCATCCATCCAGTCAGATAAACCTGAATTTAATTCTTCAATAATCTTAAAGCCATACGTCATAGCAGCAGTACAAACTTGAACATTACCAGCTCCAAGGGATAGAAATTCTGCAGCATCCTTCCAAGTGGTAACACCTCCAATACCTGAAATAGGAAGATTTATAGTCTTAGGATCACGAGCAATTTGAGCAACCATATTTAAAGCAATTGGCTTAACAGCTGGCCCACAATAACCACCATGCGTACCTTTACCATCAGTATGAGGTTCAGGAGCCATTACATCTAGATCAACTCCAATAATTGAACTAATTGTATTAATTAATGAAACTGCATCAGCACCACCTTTCATAGCAGCACGAGCAGGCTGAGTAATATCAGTAATATTTGGAGTAAGTTTGACTATTACTGGCATTCTTGTGTTTTCTTTACACCACCTAGCTACCATTTCTACATAATCTGGAACTTGCCCAACAGCTGCACCCATTCCTCTTTCTGACATACCATGAGGACAACCGAAGTTTAATTCAAGTCCATCAGCTTCAGTTTCTTCAACTCTTTTCAAAATATTTTTCCAACTTTTTTCTTCACATGGCACCATTAAAGAAACTATTAAAGCCCTGTCAGGCCATTTTCTTTTAACTGATTTAATCTCTTGAAGATTTACATCTAAAGGCCTATCAGTAATCAGTTCATTATTGTTTAATCCTATCAATCTCCTATCATTAGAGTGAATTGCACCATATCTTGGACCTTGAACATTAACAATATGTGGGTCTTCTCCCAATGTCTTCCAAACAACACCTCCCCAACCTGCTTTAAACGCTCTCTCAACATTGTACTCTTTATCTGTTGGTGGTGCTGAAGCCAGCCAAAAAGGATTTGGTGATTTAATACCTAAAAAAGTAGAAGTTAGATTAGCCATGAAAATTCTCCATACATCAATTTTTGGAAAGGTTATTATGAATTGAAATTGCCGCTCTTTTCCCATCTTCAACAGCAGAAACTGTTAGATCTTCTCCTCCAACAATACAATCTCCTCCAGCCCATATACCTTTCACACTTGTTTTTCTTTGATCATCAACAATAATTTTACCGTTTGAAATTTTAGGCATACCATCAATATTTTGCATTTCAAAAGATTGACCTATAGCTCTAAATACAATATCAGCAGGAATAGAATATTTCTCTCCTTTTGAAACCAATTTTTGTTCTTTAATCTCAGTATATTCAAATTCCACTCCAGTCACTTGATCACTTTCAATTAATAGTCTTGATGGTTTTGACCAATGTTTAATTAAAACACCATTATTCTGAGCGTTACTCTGTTCAACTAATGAAGCTGGCATGTTTTCTTGGCCCCTGCGATATGCAATTGTTACATCTTCTGATCCTAATTTTTTTGTTTGAACTGCAATATCAATTGCAGTCATACCGCCACCGATTACAACCACTTTGCGACCAACTGGAAGCTTAGAAAGATCATCAATCTGCCTTAAATCTTGAATAAAATCAACTGCATCACTAATGCCATCTAAATTTTCACCTTCCAGCTTGAGAGCATTTACCCCAGATAAACCTATACCTAAAAAAATTGCATCATAATCATTTTTTAATTCACTGATCGAAATTTCTTTTCCCAAAGAACAATTAGGTTTATGTTCAATTCCTCCAATAGACAAAAGATATTTAGCTTCACGAGCAGCAAAGTCATCAACTGTTTTATATGCAGCAATACCATACTCGTTCAATCCTCCAATTTTAGGATTTGAATCATATAATGTTACTTGATACCCATAAATTGAAAGTCGATGAGCGCAAGAAAGCCCAGCAGGACCTCCGCCAACCACAGCAACTGATTTACCATTATCTTCAGCTCGAGAATAAGGATGAACGTCTGCATCCATTAATTTATCTGTAGCATATCTCTGAAGTAGACCAATTTTTACTGGTTTGTCTTCTCCAGTATTTCTTACGCATGCTTCTTCGCACAATGTTTCAGTTGGACAAACTCTAGCGCTCATACCTCCTAATATATTTTCATCAAAAATTGTTTTTGCAGCACCTTCTGGATTGCCTGCTGTAATTTGTCTGATAAATAGAGGAATATCTATGCCTGTAGGGCAAGCTTCAATGCATGGGGCATCATAACAAAAATAACATCTATCCCCCTCCACCATTGCCTCATTTTGAGATAGTGGTGGATGAATTTCATTGAAGTTTTCTTCATATTCTTTTTTTGGAAGTCTCCCAACTTTAATATCTCTTAGTATTGAACTCATAAAAAAAATTTCTTTCAAAATTATTTGTTAAATTTGATGATATACATAAAATTAATGAATTTTAAACATTAAAAAGTAATTTATCAAATACAAAAGGCCAGAAACATAATTTTCTGGCCTTTCATTAAATTTGTTTAAAAATTTACATTTGGTTGGTTACAACATGTGACCATGCACCAACTGGTTTTTTGCTTATAACTGCGTCAGCACCAGCAGACATAAGATTCTCAACAGTTGTATTAAAGTCAGCTTCAACTAGAGATCCATCTGATCCTGCAGTTAGTTTGTTAATCTCACCCATCATTCTTCTTTGGTGAGCCTCAGTTTGAGCACCTGTATCATCATTTTCTAACACTATATCTGCTGCAGCATCTGAGTTTTCGCGAGCCCAAGCCCAACCCTTCATACTTGCTCTTACAAATTTAGCCATTTTAGAAACAAAATTTGGATCTTTTAATTTGTCTTCCATCACATAAAGCCCATCTTCTAATGACGCAACCCCAAGATCAGTATAGTTAAAAATTGTAAGATCATCATTTGTTAATCCGGCATCTATAACCTGCCAATATTCATTATAAGCCATAGCAGATACACAATCGGCTTGCTTTTGAAGAATTGGGTCAACATTCCAACCTTGCTTCATAAGAGTTATTCCTCCGGAGCTTCCATCTGTAGGAATATTAAGTTTGCTCATCCAGTTCAAAAGAGGATACTCATTTCCTCCAAACCATACACCAACAGTTTTGCCCTTTAAATCTGTAGGCTGAGAAATGCCAGAGTCTTTTCTACAAACTAATAGAAGACCAGAGCTTTTAAAAGGTTGTGCAATATTCACAATTGCAAGTCCCTTTTCCCTTGCAGCCAAAGCGGAAGGCATCCAATCCACCATGACATCTGCAGCACCGCCAGCCATAACTTGAGGCGGAACAACATCTGGACCGCCTGGCAGAATAGTTACGTCTAAACCTTCATCTGCATAAAATCCCTTGTCTTGTGCAACATAATATCCAGCAAATTGAGCTTGTGTAACCCACTTTAACTGAATGGTCACTTTATCAGCAGCATGTGCAACTATTGAGGAAACACTAAAAAATACTGCTATCATTGTTAAAATTAATTTTTTCATTAATTTACTCCTTCTTTTTTTAACGACTATGGAATGAAGGATGCCAAAATGTCAAATATCTTTCCAGCAAAGCTAAAATTCCATATAAACATGAGCCTACCAATGCTGCCATTGCAATCTCAGCCCAAACCAAGTCAAAACTCATTCTCTGAGCTTCAACAGAAATCCTAAAACCCATTCCAACTACCGGGGTTCCAAAAAATTCCGCTACAATTGCTCCTATCAAAGCAAGAGTTGTATTTATTTTTAAACCATTAAAAATTAAAGGCAAGGCCTTTGGCAACCTCATTTTAAATAAAGACTGCCAATAACTACTTCCCCATGTGCTCATTACATCATGATCTATATTGTTTGCAACCTGCAAACCGGCAACTGTATTAACTAACATTGGGAAAAATGTCATTATTGTTACTACAGCTGCTTTAGATTGCCAATCGAATCCAAACCACATTACCATAATTGGCGCGACACCAACTATTGGCATTGCACTAACTAAATTACCTATTGGGAGAAGACCTCTTTGCAGGAATGGAGAGCGATCAATTATTATAGAAAGAATAAAAGCTGATCCACAACCATAAATATAACCAGGGATGACTGCTTTTATAACTGTTTGATAGAAGTCTGCGTAAAGTAAATCTAATGAATTTGAAATTTGCACCCCTATCAAGCTAGGTGCAGGTAACAACAATTGCGGAACATTAAAACCAATACAAATAATTTCCCATAATAAAATCACCCAAAGGCCAAAGAAAAAAGGGACAACGACAACCATAATTTTTTTAAAAAAATCAATTTTAGGTTTTATAAAAGCCAACCTAGATACAAATATAATTGCTGAAATCCAAGAGGCAAAAAGCTGAAACCATAATCCCTTAGTAAAATTTGAAGAATAGACCTCTCCTAATAAATAAAAAATAAATGAGTGAAGTATCAAGCCACTGATAAAAATGCTAATGAGAGATTTACTTATGTAAGAAATGATTAAAAATGTAAAAATTAAAGTAAATCCAATAATTGACCCCTCCCAAAAAATCGAAAGGAATATGGCTAATAAAGCAATTAAAGAAAAATAATTATTTTTAATAGTTGAATACATCGTTAATTCATCTGACCAAAACGTTTAAGGGTAGAAAGTCTAAGTAAATCAATCATTGTAACAAGAGAAGCCGCAATGAACGAAGCAAAAATTAGTGCTGACCATATTTGAACCATTTGGCCATAATAAGAACCCTGAAGCATTCGAGCACCTAAACCAGAAACCGCTCCCGTAGGTAATTCACCAATAATTGCTCCAACTAGAGCAGCCGCTATTCCAATTTTCATTCCAGCAAAAAGAAAAGGCACCGATGAGGGTAATCTTAATCTTAAAAGCGTTTCAAATCCGTTAGCGTTCCAAGTTTTCATCATATCCAACTCAATGATCTCTGGGGACCTAAGACCTTTAACCATACTTATAGTTACAGGAAAGAAACTTAAATATGTCGATATAAATGCTTTAGGAAGCAACCCTTGAATGCCTAAAGCACTTAATACAACAATTATCATTGGGGCAATTGCTAAAATTGGTATTGTCTGAGAAGTAATAATCCACGGCATTAGTGTCTTATCACATGTTCTAGAATAGACAATTGCAATAGCTAAAATTATACCCAACAGACTCCCAATTAGAAACCCTAGTATAGTGGAAGAAAGAGTAATTCCTGCGTGATAGATTAAACTTCTTTTAGATGTTATTTTTTTATTAACAGTTGTATTCCATAATTCAACCATCACCTGATGGGGAGGGGGTAAAACAGGTCTTTTTTGGCTCATGGTATCTTTTATTAACTGAGAATAAGTATAGTTATCTACCCCTTTTCTTTTATAAACATCTTTTTGAAACGGGCTGTTAAGAACAACTGTACCTACATACCATAATGCAAAAATAAAAAGTATAACTGTTGTTATTGGTAAGAAAGAACCTGAAAAAATCTTATTCACATAAAACTCTTAAAAATTATTTTTCATCATCATATGAATGCCCAGAACGAAGACCTTCTCTAACTCTTTGTGCTACTTTTAAAAATTCAGAAGTCTCTCTAATTGACAGATCTCTATTACTTGAGAGTGGGCTTTTAATTATGTCAAAAATTTTACCGGGCCTCGGCGACATTACCACTATGTGAGTAGATAAAAAAACTGCCTCAGGAATAGAATGTGTAACAAAAACAACAGTTTTTTCTGTTTGTCTCCACAAATCCAAAAGTTGTTCATTTAAATGATCTCTAACAATTTCGTCCAAAGCGCCAAATGGTTCGTCCATTAATAATAACTCCGGATCAAAGCTCAATGCTCGTGCTATAGATGCCCTTTGCTGCATGCCTCCAGATAATTGCCAAGGAAATTTATTTTTAAAATCAAGTAAATTAACTAATTTAAGATTTTTTTCAATTCTTTCCATTTTTTCAGACTTGTCAAATCCCATAATTTCAAGAGGCAATCCTATATTTCCCGATATAGTTCTCCATGGGAAAAGTGCTGGAGATTGGAATACATAGCCATAATCTCTTTCTTTACGGGCTTGTTCAGGAGACTTCCCATTGACTTCCAATGAACCAGAAGTTGGCATTTGAAGATCAGCAATAACTCTCAACAAAGTTGTTTTTCCACATCCAGACGGACCAATTAATGAAACAAAGTCCCCTTTAGAAATTTTAATATCTATATCCTGAAGGGCATGAACTTCACCGTCATTAGTGTCAAAAATTAAAGACAAGTTATTTATATTAACAGCATCAACTTGATTCATGTTTTAAAGCCAATAAATTTTCCAAATTTAACTAATCACACACCAGCAGGCATATTTTTTGCGGAACGTTCAACTTTCCTTGGATAGGTAAGCTCTTTCCATTGAGACAGAGCTTTATTTACTTCTGAATAAGGTTTTCTAGAGATAAATTCTCCATCTCCTGGCTTCGCTTTTACGCTTCCTTCCTCTGCTGCTACTTTACCTCTAGACAATGTAAAGCGAGGGAGTCCTTTTACTTTTATTCCTTCAAAAACATTGTAGTCAATGATTGACTGCTGAGTTTTACTTGATATTGTTTTTGATAATTTTGGATCCCAAACTATTAAATCCGCATCTGAACCAGACCTAATTGCACCTTTCTTAGGGTAAATATTTAATATTTTAGCAATGTTAGTAGAGGTTACAGACACAAACTCATTCATTGTTAATCTTCCGGTACCAACACCATATGTCCATAAAACTGGCATCCTATCTTCCAAACCGCCAGTCCCATTTGGAATCTTTGTAAAATCTCCTAAACCCATTCTTTTTTGTTCTGTAGTAAAAGCGCAATGATCTGTCGCGACTACTTGAAGGCTTCCAGCTGCCAGACCATTCCATAGAGAATCTTGATGATTTTTATTTCTAAATGGAGGAGACATAACTCTCCTTGCAGCATGATCCCAATCTGAGTTTTGATACTCACTTTCATCTAAAACCAGGTGTTGAATCAAAGGCTCACCAAAAACCCTTTTACCATTTTGACGAGCTCTTCTTATCGCTTCATGGGCTTGTTCGCATGAAACATGAACAATATAGAGCGGAACACCTGCCATATCTGCCAACATAATAGCCCTATTGCATGCTTCACCCTCAACGTCAGGCGGTCTGGAGTAAGCATGACCTTCAGGTCCATTATTTCCTTCAGCTAATAACTTTGCTTGAAGAGAAGCCACCACGTCGCCATTTTCTGCATGAACCAGAGGCATGGCACCTAATTCAGCACAACGTTGAAAAGATGCAAACATTTCATCATCGTCAATCATTAGAGCCCCTTTATATGCCATAAAATGCTTAAAAGTATTGATGCCCTTTTGTTGAACAACCTCTTTCATTTCTTCAAATATCTGTTCGTTCCAAGAGGTAATAGCCATATGATATGAGTAATCACAAACAGCTTTTGTTGATTTATTGTGCCAACCCATTAATGCACTTAATAATGATTGATCAGGAGCAGGCAAGCAAAAATCTACAACCATTGTAGTTCCACCAGACACCGCCGCTTTTGTGCCTGACTCAAAATCATCTGTAGAAAAAGTACCCATAAAAGGCATTTCCATATGTGTGTGAGGATCAATCCCTCCAGGCATTATGAAACAGCCTGAAGCATCTAAAGTTTTATCTGCCTTAAGGTCTTTACCAATTTCCTTTATCTTATTACCTTCAATTAGGATATCAGACTTATAAGACAAATCGGCTGTAATTATTGTTCCACCTTTAATTACTGTAGTCATTTATTTTCCTCCAAAATTATTAATTTAATCTATTATTTGTGCTGTATTTACCACTGCATGGAAAAGTACATCGGCTCCAGCAGTAGACCAGTCTTTTGTTATTTCTTCAGCTTCGTTATGAGATAGACCATCCACACATGGGCACATAACCATAGCAGTTGGTGCCACACGATTAATCCAGCATGCATCATGTCCTGCACCAGAAACAATTTCTCTAAAGGTATATCCAAGTTTTTTTGCTGCAGATCTTACTTTATCAACACAGTCAGCATCAAATTCAACAGGATCAAAATGACCAACCTGCTCAATTTCCATTTTCAAACCTATCTGTTCAGCAATTTTTTTCGCCCCTGATCTTAAGCGACTTTCCATATCTGCAATTACTTCTTTTTGAGGGTGTCTAAAGTCAACTGTAAAAACAACTTTGCCTGGGATAATATTTCTTGAATTTGGATATACATCTACATGACCTATAGCACCTACTGCAAGAGGTGCATGAGACCATGCAATTTCATCTACCAATTGTGTAATTTTTGCCATCCCAAGACCAGCATTAATTCTTTTTGGCATTGGTGTTGATCCAGTATGAGATTCTTTACCATGCAATGTCACTTGAAGCCAATTTAATCCCTGACCATGTGTAACAACACCTATATCAACATTTTCATCCTCTAAAATTGGCCCCTGTTCTATATGAAGTTCATAAAATGCGTGAAGCTTCCTTTGCCCAACAGGTTCTTCCCCTCGCCAACCAATTCTTTTCAATTCATCACCAAACTTTTTACCTTCGGCATCTTCTCTGTTGTAAGCCCATTCTTCTGTATGCATTTTGGCAAATACTCCTGATGCAAGCATAGGTGGAGCAAAACGTGTTCCCTCTTCATTAGTCCAATTAACCACTTCGATAGGATGTTTGGTTTTAATATCTAAATCATTCAAAGTTCGAATAATTTCTAAGCCAGATAAAACGCCAAGAACTCCATCATATTTGCCTCCTGTAGGCTGGGTGTCTAGGTGGCTTCCCACCATCACAGGCAATGCATTAGCATCCGTACCTTCTCTTCTTGCAAACATGTTGCCCATAGTATCTAAAGCCATTGTTAATCCTGCTTCCTTACACCATTTTTGAAATAATTCACGCCCAACAGCATCTTCATCTGTCAAAGTCTGCCTATTGTTACCTCCAGCAACTCCTGGGCCTATTTTGGCCATCTCCATGATTGTGTCCCATAATCTATCACCATTAATACGCATATTTTCTGCAATGGGTGCCATCTAAACAATCTCCTCAAATCTGAAATCTCTAAATTAATATTTTGGACAATTTTTCTCTGAATTGTCAAACCTAATATATTAAAAATTTTATTTAACAAACATTTCCATAAAGCGATCTACTGAAAGATTTTTAAGCTTATCCGGATCCAAACATAAATCAAAAATCTTTTTTGAGTGGTCGGAACTAAAACAAGTATTTAAACTATTGAAAAATTTTTCCTCCAGCAATGGAATACCTTCTTTTCTCCTTCTTCTATGTCCAACAGGATACTCTATAACCACTTCATCAGTCTTTGTTCCATCATTAAAAAATACCTGGATTGAATTGGCAATAGATCTTTTCTCAGGCTCTAAGTATTCTTTAGTATATCTTTTGTCTTCACTAATTTCCATCTTATCTCGCAACCAATCAATATCAGGGTTAGATTTATGAAAATCATTTTCATAATAATCTGCTTTTAAATCACCAAATAAAAGACCTACTGCTACCATATATTGAATACAATGATCACGATCTGCTTCATTCATCAATTTTCCAACTTTAGATATTATCCTGATTGCTGATTCCTGAGATTTTAATTTGATTTTTTTGATCTCTTTAATTCTATCTTTCACTTTGTCATGAAGAATAACCGCAGCCTCAACTGCAGTTTGGGCATGAAACTCTGCAGGAAACTTTATTTTAAATAAAATATTTTCCATTACATAACTTTGATATTTTTGTTTGAATTTAAATTGACTGTCTTCAAGATTTTTTAATTTTTGATCCTTATTTGTCTTATTATAACTCACATCATAAAAACCCCATTGCTTTGCAGTTAAAGCACTTGGAATTCCCATCTCTCCTCTTAAAGCAATATCTGCAAGCCTCACACCTCTTGATGAAGCATCTCCAGCTGCCCATGATTTTCTTGAGCCAGCATTAGGAGCATGTCTGTAAGTTCTTAATGATGATCCATCAACCCATGCATGTGAAAGCGCTGACATAGTTTGCTCTCTATTACAGCCCAATAATAAAGATGATATTGCAGTTGAAGCAATTCTGACGAGTATAACATGATCAAGTCCCACTCTATTATAAGAGTTCTCTAAGGCCAACACTCCCTGAATTTCATGAGCTTTAACCATCAATTCAAGCACATCGCCCATTAACAATGGGCTTTCCCCTTTGCTTGTTTTTACTTGAGACAAATGGTCACTAAGAGATAAAATTGCTCCTAGGTTGTCTGAAGGATGGCCCCACTCAGCAGCGAGCCAAGTATCATTATAGTCCAGCCAGCGAATGATACATCCTATGTCCCAAGCTGCTTTTATTGGATCTAGAGAAAAATTTGTTCCTGGAACTCTAGAACCTTTAGGAAATTTTATGTTTCCAAATAGAGGACCTAAGTGCTTTGTGCATTCTTTATATTTTAATGCCAACAAACCACATCCTAAACTATCTATAAGACAATTTCTTGCAGTATCTATTGCTTCTGTTGAATCTACTTTATAATTTAATACATAATCAGCAATATCTTGGATAACTTTATCATATTCAGGACGAACATTATGATCTGCATTTATTGACATAATATTATCTCTTTCCTAGAATTTTATTTATCTATTTTCAATGGAGATAAATTCACGACTTTCTGAGCCTATATAATCTGCAGAAGGCCTAATAATTCTATTATTTTGCCTTTGTTCTTTCACATGGGCTGCCCAACCAGTAATCCGAGACATTACAAAAATAGGAGTAAATAATTTAGTTGGAATACCCATAAAATGATAAGCGGAAGCATGAAAAAAATCAGCATTACAAAAAAGCTTTTTTTCTCGCCACATTACTTCCTCACACCTAACAGAAACAGGAAACAAAGTCTCGTCACCACATTCTTTAGAAAGCTTTTCTGCCCAAACTTTTATAACATCATTTCTAGGGTCATTTTCTTTGTAAACAGCATGACCAAAACCCATAATTTTTTCTTTTCTTTCCAGCATCTTAAGAATTTCTATCTCTGCCTCTTCTGGGCTTTTAAATTTTTCAATTAATTCCATAGCTGCTTCATTAGCGCCTCCATGAAGAGGCCCTCTAAGAGATCCTATGGCTCCAGCTATACAACTATGGATATCTGACAATGTTGAAGCACAGACCCTAGCAGTAAATGTTGAAGCATTAAATTCATGCTCAGCATATAAAATTAAAGAAACATTCATTACCTTTTCAAATAATTTTGATGGTTTTTCCCCATGCAACAAATGAAGAAAATGAGAACCAATTGTAATATCATCAGTGGCCGTATCTATTTTCACTCCATCGTGGCTAAATCTATACCAATATGTAATTATGCTAGGTAACAAAGACAACATTCTATCAATTTTATCATCTTCTTCAGAAAAATCCTTTTCAGTTTCTAAACAACCAAGAACTGAAGTTCCCGTCCTCATAACATCCATCGGATGACTTTCTGATGGTATTTCTTCTAAAACATTCTTTAAAGCCTTTGGAAGATCTCTAAAACCTTCCAACTTTTTCTTGTAATCATTTAATTCTTTTTGATTGGGAAGATGTCCCCTAAGCAATAAAAAGGCTATCTCTTCAAATTCTGCATTTGCAGATAAGTCAACAACATCATAACCTCTATATGTAAGACCTGCTCCTGTCTTGCCCACAGTACTTAAAGATGTTTCGCCAGCAACTTGACCTCTTAATCCTGATGATTTAGATAACTTTTCTGACAACTTCTCCTCCTTAACTCAATATAACTTTTTATTATTATTTGATATTTTTTTCAAATAGATCATCTAATTTTTTTTCATATTTTGCATAGTCTAAAAACTCATATAATTCTTCACGGGTTTGCATTTGATTTAATAAA
>MDSZ01228563.1_pt1 | contig 18404 bp, 19 predicted proteins | sample 811201 | NCBI WGS metagenome assembly MDSZ01 (sample SAMN05326647, study PRJNA326480) | marine metagenome | isolation source: seawater | place: Indian Ocean: North | collected 2010
ATTATATAAGTGATAATTACCACCTAAAATACCATCACCAGGATGCATTAATTCCATTCTCATTAAAACTGAAAAAGCAGTACCTATTACTCCTGCAACAATCGCAAAAATTAAATACATTGTTCCAATATCTTTATGGTTAGTTGAATAAGCCCAGCGTTTCCAACCAGTTGGAGTATGATGGTCGTGTGATACAGTTTGTGTGTACATATTTTTTTATTTGCTCGCTAATTTAATTTTATCATTTTCAATTTCTTCTTTTGCAAATTTTGCTTTAGCCTCTGATAACCATTCCTCATATTCGTCTTCACTAACTACTTTTACCGCAATTGGCATAAAAGCATGTTTTATACCACAAAGTTCTGAACATTGGCCATAATAAGTGCCAACTTTTTCGGCCTTAAACCATGTTTCATTAATTCGTCCAGGCACTGCATCCCTTTTAACCCCAAATGAGGGTAAGGCCCATGCGTGTAAAACATCATTTGCTGTAATTAAAACCTTAACTACTTTACCAACTGGAACAACAACTTCATTATCAACAGCTAGTAATCTTGGTTGATTTGCTTTTAAATCTTTTTCTTCAATCATGTATGAGTCAAAAATAATATTCTCATCAGGATATTCATAACCCCAATACCACTGATAGCCTATTGCCTTAATCGTTAAATCTGCTTTTGGAATTGTATCTTGCTTATATAAAATCTTAAATGATGGAACAGCCATTACAATTAAAATTAAACATGGAATTAAAGTCCATAAAACTTCAACAGTTACATTGTGTGTTCTTTTCGATGGGTTTGGATTTGCTGAAGCTCTATATTTTACACAAGCATACAACATCAAAAATAAAACAAAAACACTTATCGCAATTATTATCGGTAACAAGAGATTATTATGAAATGAAACTATATCCCTCATCGACTCGGAAGCAGCTTTTTGAAAGCCTAATTGCCAATCAACAGGTTGATTAGCAAAAGTATTTCCTGGAAATATTATTATCAAAAATATAAAAAATAATTTTTTCATTTAATTAGCTATATAAGGCTCTTTTATAAAAATTACACTTTTGTTTTCGCGACAATTTATCAATTAATAACATAATTTATGATTGAAATCGCCGATATAGCTGCTGTTTCTGATCTTAAAATATTTGTATTAATCTTTATCGACTGAACCTCTCTAAATGACAGAATTTTCTTTCTTTCACCCTCAGAAAAATCTCCTTCTGGACCTATCATTATGCAAATTGGTTTATTACTAAGTTTGGATTTATCAAATTTGTTATTACTTGAGTTTAAATCAGTAAAAATAAGATTCATTGAATTTTTTTTCAAAAAACTATCTAGATTTTGTAAAGGTGCTATGGAGGGTATATTAATCTGATTTGATTGTTCGCTGGCTTCAATTATTATTTTTTGTAAACGCTCTATATTTATCTTTCTGACTATAGTCCTATCAAAAATAATTGGTAAAAATTTTGTTATACCAAGCTCTGTAGATTTTTGAATCATGAAATTTAGATAATTTGATTTAATTGGAGAAAATGCTAACCACAAATCCTTGATATTTTCTTTTTTTCTCAACTGTTTAGTTATTTTAAATTCAACGATACTTTTTGATAAATTAAAAATTTTTGCCTCCCATTCTCCATTTTTATTAAATAAAGAAAAAACTTCATTTTCTTTTATTCTCATCACTTTCATTAAGTAATGTGATTGAGATTTGTCTAGATTACCAATCATGCCAACCGATAATACTTTTGAAAAAAATAATCTAATATTGCTCATTTGTGTTAAGTTTATTTATGAATAATATTAAAGCAATAATATTTGATGCATACGGAACATTATTTGATGTGAACTCTGCAGCTAAAAAATGTAAAGATAAGATTGGAGATAAGTGGAAGCATTTTTCAGATTTCTGGAGAATCACTCAATTAGAATACACCTGGCTTAGAAGTTTAATGAAAAGGCACAAAGATTTTTGGCAAATTACAGAAGATAGTTTGGATAAGTCTATGAAAGCTTTCAATATAGATCATTCAATGAAAAATGAATTACTAAATTTATATAAAGTTCTTTCTCCATTTGAAGAAGTTCCTGAAACATTAAAAATATTAAAACAAAAAAATTATAAAGTAGCTATTCTTTCCAATGGAACACCTTCTCTTCTCAGTGAGCTTATAAACAACAATGGATTAAATAACTTTATTGATGATATATTTTCTGTTGAAACTGTAAAAATTTATAAACCATCCCCTAAAGTATATGACTTACCGATCCAAAAGTATAAGATAAAAAAAAATGAGATAATTTTTTTAAGTGCAAATACATGGGATGTCTCAGGTGGTGGTAATTATGGATTTCATTCTATTTGGGTAAATAGAGGTGATAACATTTTTGACAATCTTGATTATAAACCAAAAAATCAAATCAAAAATTTAAGTGAACTTTTAAAACTGGTGTAATTTTATTTAATAATCATTAAATGAATTATTTTTTAATATTACAAAATGTATCATTGTAATCAATGATTAATTTATTATCTTTATAAAATGAAAAATATTGAGGTAAAAAAAATAATAAGTCCAATCTTATCTTCTGATGGAGCTGGAGTTAAACTTAAAAGAAGTATTGGAGTAGAGCCAAATTATTACGATCCTTTTTTAATGTTAGATGAATTTGGGTCTGAAAACAAGGAAGACTATGTTGGAGGTTTTCCAGCTCATCCACATAGAGGTATAGAAACAGTAACTTATATGTTAGAGGGTGAGTTTGAACATGAAGACAGCACTGGAGCAAAAGGGAAAATGAAATCAGGTGATGTGCAATGGATGAAAACGGGAAGTGGAATAATTCACTCTGAAATGCCTGCTATGTCCCAAGGTAAACTTCATGGTTTTCAATTATGGATCAACATGCCTGCAAAACTTAAAATGAGTAAACCTGATTATATTTATATAGATAGTGAACAGATGAAAGTTTATAAAAATGAGTTTATAAAAGTGAAAGTAATAGCTGGAAAATTCGAGGATATTGAAGGTCCAATTAAAAAACATAACGTTGAACCAATTTATTTTGATGTTGAATTAAATAAAAATAATAACTTTAATTATACTTTACCCTCTAGTCATAATTCTTTTATTTATTTAATTAATGGAGAAATTGAAGTAGGTCAAAAAACTCACAGCAAATTAAAAGATAGCACTCTAATATTGTTAACTAATGGCGAAAATCTAAAAATTAAAGCGATATCAAAAGCTAAATTTTTAATGATTTCTGGAAAACCTATTAAAGAAGAAATTGCTAGAGGTGGACCATTTGTAATGAACACTAAAGCTGAAATTTTACAAGCGGTTCAAGATTACCATAATGGCACATTTGTGAAGTGATATGAAATCTGTTCAGATCGAAAAGTTTGGAGGACCAGAAGTCTTAAAAATAAAAGATATAGAAGTTAAAAAACCTGGTCCTAAAGAAGTTTTAATAAAAAATAAGTCTATTGGTCTAAATTTTATTGATATTTATCATAGAACTGGTCTCTACCCTATTCCTTTGCCTAGTGGAATTGGTCTTGAGGCATGTGGAGTGATAGAGGAAATCGGAAACGAGGTTAGTCTTTTCAAAATTGGAGATAGAGTAACCCATGCATCAATGCCTATAGGCTCCTATTCTGAAAAACAAATTATGCCCGAAGAAAAATTAGTATCAGTACCTGATGCTGTATCCGACGAAGTAGCATCATGTATTACTTTAAAAGGGATTACGGCAGAATATTTACTTTTTAGAACTTATAAAGTCAAAAAAGATGATAATGTTTTATATCATGCCGCGGCTGGTGCATTAGGCCAAATATTTTGTCAGTGGGCTAATTCTTTAGGTGCAAATGTAATTGGAACAGTTGGATCAAAAGAAAAGGAGGAGATTGCCAGGAAAAATGGGTGTCATCATGTAATAAATTACACTGAGACAAATTTCGTCGATGAAATAGAAAAAATAATTGGAAAAAATAGTGTTGATGTTGTTTACGATGGTGTTGGATTAAAAACATTTAAAGGTTCAATTGAAAGTCTAAAAATAAGAGGAATGATGGTAGCTTTTGGAAATGCGTCAGGTTATGTTGATACCATAGATGTAAAAAAAGATATTAACGCAAAAGGACTTTTTTTTACCCGACCCTCAATTGCTCATTATACAATACAAAGAGAAGAACTTGTTGAGTCTGCCAAAAAAGTTTTTGATGCTATTTTATCAAAAAAGTTTACAGTTAATATTTCTAAAAAATATTCACTTGAAAACATAGTTGAAGCTCACAAAGATCTAGAGGCAAGAAAGTTAATAGGTCCGGCAGTAATTATTCCTTAAATTGAATATCCATGTCAGATAAATGAAGTTTCAGAGCTTTAGTTGAAATTTGGATTTCTCTGATGAAAAAAATTATTGATATCATCATTGATAAACAGCAGGAACCGAAAATTACTCTAGCGATGAGAAGTTCTTCTAGATAGAGTCCAAACACAGTAAGCATATTAAATAAAAAACCAAAGGCAGCAAATAAAATACTATATTTTAAGACAGCAATTCTGTTATCTAAATTGATTAGCTGATCTTTCCATTCTGGTGGTGTATGCTTCTCAAATACGTACTCATCATGAATTTTTCTTATTAATGAGCTTAAAGTATGAAATCTATTTGAATAAACACCCATGATTAATGGTATTGCAGGAAACATTAGTGCTGTCACTGTATAATCTATATTCATACGAATCAGTTTGATTATCAATGGTGCCTTTGTTATTTACAAGTAAATTTTATGAACCAGATCAATTTATTTATTGATTTAATAAGACTAAAGAAACCAATAGGGTTTATGTTGCTTTTTTGGCCTTGCTCATGGGGTCTTACTTTGGCTTATGACTTCACTAAAAACTTGGATGTTTATTTTTTCTATTTAATTTTATTTTTTTTAGGGTCGATTTTAATGAGGTCTGCTGGATGCATTATAAATGACATAATAGATAAAGAATTTGATAAAAAAGTTTTTCGAACAAAGAATAGGCCTATAGCCTCTGGTAAAATCTCAATTTTTCTTGGGAGTTTATACAGTTTGATTTTATGCTTAATAGCATTAATTGTTTTAATAAATTTTAATCATCTCACGATTATTTTAGCGTTATGCTCTATGCCACTAGCGTTTACTTATCCAATGATGAAAAGATTTACTTACTGGCCTCAATTATATCTTGGAATTACTTTTAATTATGGTTTGATATTGGGTTGGACTTCGGTCGTTAATGAAATCTCATTATCTCCTTTTATTCTGTATTTTGGAGCCATATTTTGGACACTTGGATACGACACAATATATGGGTACCAAGATATAACGGATGATGAAATAATAGGAGTTAAATCTACATCAATAAAATTTAAAGATAATCCTAAAAAATTTATTCTTACATGCTATTCATTAACAATTTTGTCTTATTTATTAACAGGCTTTATCATGAATTATAATTACATTTATTATATTGGAGGTTTGATTATATTTTATCATTTGTTTTTTTATCAATTAAAAGCTTTTAATTCTAAAGACGTAAGTAAATGTTTAAAAATTTTTAAAAGCAACAATTCTTTTGGCTTTATAGTTCTAATTTTTATTTTAATTGGAAAATTTAGTTTATGAAATCAAGTATTGTAATTAAAAGACTATATAAGGATTATTCAAAAAAATTTTTAAATAAAATTATCTTTTCTGCTTTTTTTTCTATAATTGTTGCAGTCAGTACTTCTGGAATAGCATGGTTATTAGACCCAGCAATAAAAAAAATTTTTATTGATAAAGATGAAACACTAATTTTTGTGATACCAGGATTTATAATTATTGCATTTGCGACAAAAGGAATATCTCTTTACCTTGCAAAATCTACAATGATAAAAGTTGGTGAAGAAATAAAAAAGATACTTCAATTTGATATGGTCTCGTCACTTATAAAAGCTGATACTAAATTAATAGATACTAAGCACTCAGGAAAATTTATATCAAACCTTACTTTTGATGTAACACACATTACTAATATGTTAAGTGACGCTATACTTGCCTTATTTAAAGACAGTTTGACTCTTTTAGGACTTTTGATTGTTATGTTTTATCAAAATTGGAAATTATCCCTAATTTCTATAGTAATGATACCTCTCGCTACAATAGCCGCAAAAACATTAGGCAAAAGAATAAGTAAAGTTGCTACGGAGGCACAAGAGAGATCTGGATTTTTAAATTCCTATTTAATCGAACTTTTTAAAAATCATAAACTCATAAAAATTTTTCAAAAAGAATACTATGAAATCGATCGATCAGATAAACATTTGGAAATACTTAAAGATAAAACAGCAAAGATAAGGACTGTCTATATCAGAGTGTCTCCTATCATGGAAACATTTACTGGTATAATGATTGCAATTCTAATTTTTTATTCTGGTAGACTTATTATAAACGAGGAAATTGATATTAATAATTTTTTCTCTTTCTTAGCGGCCATGATGCTCGCATATCAACCTGTGAGATCCTTAGCCACAATAACCATGGCAGTAAATCAGGGTCTATCAGCTGCAAGAAGAATTTTACCGATTATAGATAATGACAATGAAATAGCAGACAAAGAAAATGCAAAAGATTTAATTATTAAAAATGCTGATATTAAATTTGAAGATGTAATTTTTAAATATGATGAAAAAAATGATACTGTATTGAATAAAATTAATCTCAATATTGAAGGTGGAAAAATGTCGGCTTTAGTTGGTCACAGCGGGTCTGGTAAATCAACGATATTAAATTTAATACCAAGATTTTACAATGTGAATTCTGGAGATATTAAAATTGATAATCAATCAATATATGAGTCGAAAATAAAATCTTTAAGGAACCACATTTCTCTTGTTAGCCAAGATACAACATTATTTGATGACACAATAAAGAATAATATTGCATACGCAAATATGGATGCCACCGATAAAGAAATACATGAAGCTGCTAGATTATCGTATTGTGAAGAATTTATAAAAGAATTACCAAATAAATATGAGACTATAATAGGTGAGAATGGCATTAGACTTTCAGGTGGAGAAAAGCAAAGAATATCAATAGCAAGAGCAATGCTAAAAAAAACACCAATAATTTTACTAGATGAGGCGACATCCTCTCTAGATTCAGAAACTGAAGAAAAAATACAAAACGCCTTAAATCTTCTTACAAAAGACAAAACCACAATCGTGATTGCACATAGACTCTCAACTATACTTAATTCTAATAAAATATTTGTTATAGAGAAAGGTGAAATATTAGCTTCAGGTAAACATAATGAACTTTTAGAGAATTCGACACAATATAAAAGTTTTTATGAAAAGCAAGTCAGAAAAGAATAATGTTTTTTCTTTACCAATTTTTATTATTCATAATTATATTACTTTCACCAATTATTATTATTATTAGACTTTTGAAGAAAAAAGAGGATAAGAGTAGATTTATAGAAAAGTTTTGTTTTTTTACTAAAAAAAGAAAAAAGGGGAAACTTGTTTGGATACATGCTGCAAGTGTTGGGGAACTTCAAAGTATAATACCAATAATATATGAAATAGAAAAAAATAAAAAGTTAAAAACTATTCTTGTTACTACTTCTACTTTAAGTTCATCAAAAGTTTTTAAGAATTATAAATTTAAGAAAGTTATTCATCAATTTTTTCCAATCGATTTTTTTTATTACACAGCAAAATTTTTAGAATATTGGAATCCTTCGATGGTAATATTTGTTGATTCTGAAGTTTGGCCAAGTATGTTTAAAAAACTAGGGGAAAAATCCGTACCTCTACTCTTAGTAAATGCAAGAATTACTCCTAAGTCCTTTAGAAGATGGTATCTTTTTAATAAATTTTCAAAGAATATTTTTCATCATCTTCACTCAGCATATCCCCAAAATTTTGAAAGCGAAAAATTTTTAAAAAAACTCGAGGTAAAAAAAGTGATTAATTGTGGAAATTTAAAATTTAGTCAAACCTTAAGTCCAGATCTGATAAATTTGAGCAAATCATTTTTAAAATCAATAAAAAAAAGATTAGTTTTTTGTGCATCAAGCACGCATCCTGGAGAAGAAAAAATTATAATGAAAGCTCATTTGAGTTTAAAAGAAAAATATAAAAATTTATTAACTATCATAATCCCTAGACACATTGAAAGATTAGAAAATATATTGATTGATCTTGATAAACTTAAAATGAATTATGTGATACGAACATCAAATAAGAAGATTGATAATGATACAGAAATTTATTTAGTTGATACCTATGGGGAAACAAAAAAATTCCTCAATATATCAAAAGTTGCTTTTATTGGAGGTTCAGTGATTGCCCACGGAGGTCAAAACCCTATTGAGGCAGCAAGATTTAATTTAAAGATTTTACATGGTCCAAATACAGATAATTTTAAAGATATTTATACTTTTTTTGATAAATTAAAGATTACTTACAAATTTATAAATCTAAAACAGTTAATTCAAATTTCTGGTAAACTTTTATCTACTAATAAAAAAAAGAAAATTGATTTTAAAAAAATGGGTCGAGCAATCCTTAAAAAAAATTTAAAAGAGATAAACAAAATTTTATATAATGAACTTAAAAAAACCTAAATTTTGGGACTATCCAGAGCCAAATTATATTTCAAATTTGTTATTACCAATATCGAAATTAGTGCAATTATTATCTGTTCTAAAGAAAAAACAAAAAAATAAATTGGATGGAATTAAATCAATTTGTGTTGGTAATATATATTTAGGTGGAACCGGTAAAACATCGTTAAGTATAGAATTTAAAAAATTATTTGATGAATTGAATGTTAAAAGTTGTTTTATAAAAAAAGAGTATTCTAATCAAATAGATGAACAAAAACTTTTGAGTAAATTTGGAAAAACCTTTATCAATAAATCTCGTTTACAAGCTTTAAAAGATGCAAGACATGAAAATTATGAAGTTGCAATATTTGATGATGGTCTACAGGACCGTGAGGTATTTTATGAACTAACATTTGCATGCTTTAATAAAAAAAATTTTATTGGTAATGGAAGAATAATCCCGGCTGGACCATTAAGAGAGCCGCTTAAAAATATAAAAAATTACAATAATGTTTTTTTTGTAGGAAATGATGATAATAACAAAAAATTAGAAAATTTTTTAGGACAAAAATATCCAACTTTGTCCATTTATGACTCAAAATACCAAATCTTGAACTTAGAAGAATTTGAATTGAATGATAAGTATGTTATTTTTTCAGGGATAGGTAATCATAATACTTTTGTTGAAACATTAAAAAAAAATAAATTTAAAATTATTAAAAATTTTGAATTTCCAGATCATTATTCTTATAAAGAAAAAGATATAAAAAAAATTATAAATTTTGCTAAAAAAGACGGCTTAAAAATATTAACCACAGAAAAAGATTATTTAAGACTTAACGATGATTTCAAATTATTTATTAATTTTGTAAAAATAAAGCTTGAAATAATTCAAATTGAAAAAATAAAAAATAAATTTATTTCACTAATATCCAATGAAAATAATTAAATTTTTAAGATATTTATTAGAATTTTTATTAATAATTATCTTTTTCACTATTTTTAAATTGTTAGGAGTTAGGTTATCAACTTTAATTTCAGCAAAAGTTTTTGTTTTTGTGGGACCTTTTTTTAGATCAAAAAAAATAATTCATAAAAATTTAAAAAAAGCATTTCCAAATATTTCTGAATCTGAGATTAAAAAAAGAATAAATAGTATGTGGGAATATTATGGAAAGATTTTTGCAGAATATCCTTTTTTAAATAATTTTAGAAATAAAAAAATAAGTAGCAATATAAAAATTGATGGTGAGGAAATTATTGATGAAATTAAAAAAAAAAATGAAAGAGTAATTTTTATTTCAGGACACTTTGATAATTTTGAGTTAATGGCTATGACTTTGGAGAAGAAGGGAATTAAACTTGGTGTAATTTATAGACCATTAAATAATTATTTTCTAAATAAAATTATGGAATATTTGAGAAAAAAATACATTTGTAAAAATCAAATTAAAAAAGGAAGATCAAGCACCAGAGACCTATTGAATTTATTTAAAAGTGGTTACTCAATAGCTTTAATGATTGATCAAAGAGTAAGTGAGGGATTAAAGTCAAATTTTTTTGGGGAAAAAGCATATACGACTACTATACCCGCTCAATTTGTAAAAAAGTATAATTGTAGAGTAGTTCCATTGATTATTGAAAGAGAAAATAAAATAAATTTTAGAGTTAAAATCTCAAGACCATTCAATTTTGACAGAGATAAAAGCTTAGAAAATATTACTCAAGAGCTAAATATTTGGCTTGAAAATACTATTAAAAATAATTCCTCTGAGTGGATTTGGTCTCATGATCGCTGGAAATAATTTAATACTTTTCTCTTTTTTTAGCTGCTTCAATGTATGAATAGTATGCTTCTTGCAATTCTACATTCCAGTAACGCAAATCATCGATTTTGATAGGCTTTCCTGAAATTGCACAAATTACATGATCTCCATTTTCTAAAACTTGAAAATTATTTGGAAGATATTTTATTTTTGCTAATTTTTTATACATTTTTAGTTTATAAATAATCATACATGAATGTTGGGATAATAGGAAGTGGTGGAAGAGAAAATGCTATTTGTTTAAGTCTAACTAAATCAAAAAGAATTAAAAATATCTATTGTCTTCCAGGAAATGCTGGAACAGTAAATATCTCTAAAAACCTCAATGTGAATATTGAAAATTTTCAAGAAATTAAAAAAGCTGTGGAAATCAACAAAATAGATTTACTTATCGTTGGTCCAGAGAAACCTCTTGTAAATGGAATAGTTGATTATTTTAACAATACAAATGTTAAAATTTTTGGGCCAAATAAAGCAGCATCACAGTTAGAGGGTTCAAAAATTTTCACTAAAAACCTCTGTAAAAAATATAAAATACCAACTGCTAAATTTGGAATTTTTCAAAATTCTAAGGAGACAAAGAATTTCATAAATCATTCAAACATACCGGTTGTTATCAAGGCAGATGGTTTAGCTGCAGGAAAAGGTGTTTATATATGTGATAACAAAGAGTATGCTTATCAGGCTATTGATGAAATTTTTAATGGTAAATTTGGGATAGCAAAAAATATTCTAGTCGAAGAATTTTTAGATGGTGAGGAAATGAGTTATTTTGTAGTCACTGACGGTAATACAGTTAAATCTTTCGAGACTGCCCAAGACCACAAAAGAGTGAAAGAAGGTGATAAAGGAGAAAATACTGGTGGGATGGGGGCTTACTCACCATCTAGATTAATTAATCAAAAATTAGAAAAAAAAATAATTGACAAAATTATTAATCCTACACTTTTTGGTCTTAAAGAAATGAATATCGAATACAAAGGCTTCCTGTATGCAGGTTTAATGATCAAGAATAATGAACCTTACCTCATTGAATATAATGTTAGAATGGGTGACCCAGAGTGTCAAACCATTTTACCAAAATTAAAAACAGATCTTTTAAATATCTTATTATCTTGTTGTGATGGAAAACTAAAGGAAATAGATTTTAATTGGAGTTCACAAAAAAGTATAAGTATTGTTTTGTGCGCAAAAGGCTATCCAAAAGATTATAAAAAAAATTCCCTTATTAAAAATTTTGAAAAAATTAAAACAGATGAAAATAATCTTTGTTTTCATGCAGGTACTGAACTTAGAAATGATGGGATATTTTCTGTAGGAGGAAGAGTTTTAAATTTTGTATCCAAGGCAGATAATTTTTCAAAGGCGAGAAAGAATATTATTAAAAATATAGAAAACTTAGGTTGGCAGGATGGTTTCTATAGAAAAGATATTGGATATAAAGTTATAGATGAATGAGAATTATTTCTGGATACTTAAAAGGTAAAAAATTATTGGAGCCCAAGGATAAAACTACACGACCCTTAAAAGACTTAACAAAAGAATCTATTTTTAATGTAATCAAACATTCAAATAAAATTGATTTCAGCCTAAAAAACTCCAATATTTTAGATTGCTTTTCTGGAGTTGGTTCTTTCGGATTAGAAGCGCTATCAAGAGAAGCAGGGTTTGTTACATTCATTGAAAACTATCTAGGTGTGATTGAAATTTTAAAAAAAAATATTGAAAATTTGAGGTTAATTGAAAAATGTAAAATTAAAAAAATAAGTATTCATGAATATTTAGAGACTGAAATTCCTAAACGGAAATATGATTTAATATTTCTTGATCCGCCTTTTAAAGATACTAAAATAAATGAACTTTTATTAAAGATTTTTGAAAAAAATATTTTAAAATATAAAGGGATTATCATAATACACAGAGATAGTAAGAAAAATCATATATTTCCAGAAATTATTAGCATTAAAGAAAAAAAAACTTATGGAATATCACAAATATTTTTTTGTGGCTTAAATCAATAAAATAATTTTTTGGTTTCCTTTTTGATTAACTCTACAGAGGGTTGATCAAAAGGATTTACATTAAGAGCACGACCTAACAATATCGTCTCAAGTATAAAATAACAAAATAGTTCTCCTAGGGTTTCTTCTTTTCTATTTCTAATGGTAAAACTTCTGAAAGGAATGTTACGTGAAGCAAAAACAATTTCTGATGCTTTTTTCTGTTTTAACATTATCTCATTAATTTTACTTGAACCTAAATATTTATAATTATCAAATAAACGTGCTTTATTTAATCTATTTGAATTTTTGTCATTGCAGAAAAAAAAAGTAAAAAAGTTTTTTTTAAATCCATCTAAATAAAGCTGCATTACACTATGATTGTCTTTAGGCATTGATGATATTATTGGCAATATACCTTTTCCTTTTTTTCCTAAACTTTCAGCTACTAGTTGTTGATACCATTGAAATAAATGATCAGATCTATAATCATAATTAATGATCACTGAGTTAAATTTTTTTCTTTTTAAATAATGCAGTATTGAGTTTGTGTTTCGCACCAATGAATGTAAAAACTTCTTATTCTTTACCAAACTGTCAAATTGCCTAAATTTTTTTGGGCTCAGTCCCATCAATTCTGCAGGCAACATCCCCACCTCAGATAAAACTGAATATCTTCCCCCAATAAAATTGTTATGATTTACAATTTCTGCTTTTAATCGGTAGGCAAGTTGTAAAAGATAACTTGGTTTTTTTTCAGTAATAAAAATATTGTTATCTTTTTTTTTTATATAAATATTTGAATTCGAAATTGTTTCTAAAGTATTCCCAGATTTTGAAATGATGATGTTTGTAAATCCTCCCTTTTTATTTTTTTTTTTCAAAGGTTTTAAATTATCAATGAAATGAATTTCTTTTTTAATCTTTTCTTTTAAAAAACTAAAAATTGCTTGGGATCCTAAAATAGACCCCCCCATTCCAATAAGACGAATGTTTCTTTTATTGCAAATTTTTTTTATAATATTTGAATTATAACTATCATGATATTTTTTAGACATGGATCTAAATAATTCATTTTCTTCATCTAATATTAAATTAAGTTCTTTTTTTATTTTTTTTTCGTTGTTTTTTTTTGGAAAACTTTTTAAGAATATATTCTTTGTTATCATCAATTATTTTTAATTTTATCTAAAATAGATTTTTTAAAAGAACTATTTTTTTGTGATTGATTATTTGTCTCACTTTTACTTGGGTTCTTTTTTAAAACTTTTTTTAAATCAAAATCTTGATTGGAGTCTCCTAAATTTTTAGAGTTTTCTGGTAAAGGTAATTTTGAATAATCTGGTGGCATAACAAGAGGGTTTTTCTTTTTAATTAAAAACTCCTCTGCTCTTTTAGTTTTTTTATTACCTTCTAATCCATCTTTTAAAGCTTGGCATCCTGTTATAATCGGTAAGATTAATGTTAAACAAACAATATATTTTAATATTTTATTCATTTGTCCTTTTTCTCTAAAAAAATTTCATCGTAAATTAGGCAGATAATACCTATTGTAATAAATATATCTGCAACATTAAATACAAACCAGTGAAAACCATTGTAATGTAAATCTATAAAATCCGGTACTGAATTATATATGATCCTATCAAATAAATTTCCTAAGGCTCCACCGGTAATAATTATATATGAAAATTTTTTAAATTTTTTGGTTCTTGAAATCAAAAACAGCAAAATAATTACTACAGATGAAATTAAAATTGTTATGTAATTATAGATCGTCTTATCTTCAAAAGATAAAAGACCAAATGCTATCCCATCATTCCATATTAAAATAATGTTTAAAAAAGATGATAAATATATTTCAGAGTTATAATTTTGATTACCTAAAAAAATAATGTACTCTTTTGAAATTCTATCAATTAAAAATATAATTATTAATATGATAGATGTTATTTTGAAGTCTTTACTAAAATATTTTAAAATCATGTGGAATGTCTGCTACAAGGTTTCGTATCTATTTTCCAACAAACATTACATTTGTTACCAGAGGCTTTAACCGTATTAACCATTATTTCTTTTTCATTCCCATAAATAATCTCTGCTTTAGAGGTGATGCATAGTTCAGCAAAATCTATTTTTTGAGTCAAATCTTTAAATTTTTTATCAAGAGTTATTTTTATTTCAGCTTCTAAACTAGAACCAATCTCTTTATTTGCTCTTTTTTCCTCAATGCTAAGATTACATTTATTTCTGATGTGAATTAGTTGAGCCCATTTTTCATTTAATTGATTATTTTGGAAATTTTGTGGAATATCTAAAAAATTTTCTAAATGAATACTTTTATTTTTTTTCGAAACTAATTGAAAAATTTCTTCAGTTGTAAAAGATAAAATGGGGGCAAACCACCTAATCAAAACACTTAATATAATATTTAATAGAAGCAAACATGCTTTTCTTCTTTCAGAATTTTTATTGTCACAATATAATGAATCTTTTCTTATATCAAAATAGAATGCAGACAAATCCACAGTACAAAATTTTAGTAACTCTTTGTAAAGATTGTGAAAATCATAATCTTTAAAATATTTTTTGAACTTTTCATTTAGCTCGTAAATCTTATGCAATATTAATTGCTCTAATTCTGGAAGTTTTTGTATGTCAATGGTTTTTAAATTAATTTCCTCAAAATTATCATTCAAATTTCCAAGCAAATACCTAAAGGTGTTTCTTATTTTTCTATAAGACTCTGAGTGCTGATCTAAGATAGAATAGTCTATTCTTAAATCTTCTGCATAATTAGAAGAGGCTACCCAAATTCTTAAAATATCAGCTCCGTATTTCTTTAATATATCCTGAGGTGCAATTACGTTTCCAAGTGATTTAGACATTTTTAAACCTTTCCCATCAACAACAAATCCATGAGAGAGAATTGACTCAAAAGGTGCTCTGCCACGGGTGCCACATGATTCTAGTAAGGAAGAGTGAAACCAGCCTCTATGTTGGTCCGAACCTTCAAGATACATAGATGCTGGCCATTTAAGATCACTTCTTTTTTCAAGAACAAAAGAGTGAGTAGATCCACTATCAAACCAAACCTCAACAATATCACTCAGTTTTTCATAATTTTTTACATCATATTTTTTTCCTAGAAATTTTTGAGGATCATCTGAAAACCAACAGTCTGAACCCTCTTTCTCATAAATTTTAGCAATATTTTCAAAAACATCATCATCAACTAAAATTGTTTTATCTTTTTTATTTAAAAAAATTGGAAGCGGAACACCCCAAACTCTTTGTCTTGACACACACCAATCTGGCCTTGTCTCAATCATAGACCTTAATCTCTCTTTACCCTTCTTAGGGTAAAAAGTAGTTTCGTCTATAGCTTTCAAAGCTTTATTTCTGAGCTTATGGCTTTCCATCGAAATAAACCATTGTGGTGTTGCTCTATGAACTAAAGGAGCTTTTGATCTCCATGAATGAGGGTAAGAATGGATAAGTTCGCCATTTGATAAAAGATTTTTTTGCTCTTTGAGTTTATCAATTACAATACTATTAGATTTAAAAATATGAATACCCTCAAATAATGGAACATTATTTGTATATTTTCCATCTCCATCTACTGTCTCAATAGCTTTTATTCCATTACTTATACAAAGATTGAAGTCATCAGGGCCATGGCTAGGTGCACAATGCACTATCCCGGTTCCTTGTTCTGTTGTTACAAATTTCGCCTCTAACATTGAAATATCATAATCATAACCGAGATTAAAAAATGGGTGATGACAAATTGTTCCTTTAAAATCTTGACCTTTAAATTTTTTTAATTTTTTAAAATTTTTAATTCCACAATCTTTGATAACTGACTCTTGTAATGCTTCAGCAAATACAATTTTTTTTTTATGAAAATCCCCATCGTCATTAATTTCAATAAGTAAATAATTTAAATTTTCATTATATGCTAAAGCTTTATTTGCAGGTATCGTCCATGGTGTAGTAGTCCATATAATTATATTACTTTCGTTAAGATCTTTAAAATTTGAGTGTTTCACAGGAAAAGAGACATATATTGTATCAGATTTATGATCTTTATATTCTACCTCAGCATCTGCTAAGGCTGTTTTTTCAACTGTAGACCACAGTACAGGTTTAAAACCCCTATAAAGACTTCCTTCTTTCAAAAATTTTCCTAGTTCTCTAACTATTTGAGCCTCAGCTTCATAACTCATTGTAGAATAGTAATTTTCCCAATCCCCAACTACACCTAATCTTTTAAATTGATCTTTGTGAATTTTAATCCATTTCTCTGCAAAAGTTCTACACTCTTTTCTAAATTCAACTATTGGAACTTCATTTTTATTCTTTTTATTCTTTTTATATTGTTCCTCTATTTTCCATTCTATTGGTAAACCGTGACAATCCCAACCAGGTACATAAACAGAGTCCTTTCCATTCATTTGATGAAATTTAACAATTATATCCTTTAAAATTTTATTAAGCGCTGTACCCATATGAATATCTCCGTTTGCATATGGAGGACCGTCATGTAAGATGAATTTTTCCTCACCTTTTCTTGACTCTCTCAATTTTTTATAAAGATCTATTTTGTTCCAAAGTTTTACAATTTCTGGTTCCTTCGTTGGTAAGTTTGCTTTCATAGAAAAAGCTGTCTTAGGTAGATTTATTTGTGTTTTACTCATTTATTTTATTTAACTGTTAATAGATCTCTTCTAATTTGTTTTTTCAATTCATTTACATTTTTAAATTTTTTTTCTTTTCTGATAAATCTTAAAAACTCCACAGTTAAATACTTATTATATAAATTTCCAGAAAAATTTATTAAATGAACTTCAAGTAATAATTTTTTTTCATTAAATGTTGGCCGATAACCCAAATTTGCTATACCTTTGATATATCTTCTATTTTTTTGAATTCTAGTTTTGACGACATAAACACCTGGACAAGCTTCGACATAATCTTTAATATTGATATTTGCAGTTGGGAAGCCAAATTTTTTACCTAGTTGTTTGCCTTTTTGAACTTTGCCAACAATTGACCATTTACGATTTAAAAAACTATTTACTTCAATAATTTTTCCTTCCCGCAACTTTTCTCTTATTAAAGTTGAGGAAATTAATTCTCTATTAATTTTTAAAGGTTTGGGATTAATTATTTTATAATTCAAGTTTTTTTCAAATTCAATTAATTGTTTTACATCTCCTTCTCTCTTATTACCAAATCTAAAATTATTACTTACAAAAATAAATTTTGCATTTAATTTTTTATTAATAATATTCTTGATAAAATTAATTGATTTTATTTTAGAAAAGCTTTTATCAAAACTTTTCACAATGATAAAGTCAACACCGATTTTTTTTAAAAGGTTTATTTTTTGCATCTTATTAGAGATTCTAAAATTTTTTAGAGACTTATTGAAAAACATCTTAGGTATTGGTTCGAAAGTAAGTACTCCAATTTTTGAGAGTGTTTTTTTTTTAAATCTTTTTGCTAAGTTAAATAGTTTTTGATGACCTTTATGAAGACCATCGAAATTACCGATTAAGATAATAGAATTTCTATGACGCGACTTTATTTTAAAATTTTTATATAAAGTAATTTTTTTTACCATTTCAATTCTGATTGTATGTAATTACAAATTGTTTCGTAGGATCTCACAACTTTATCAACACCTTTTTCTTTGATCTCATTTTTGTGAATTCCATTTGAAATCAAAAGAGAGTCATAATTTAAAAGATTTGCTCCCTTTATATCTGTATTCAAATTATCTCCTATAGATAAAATTTTTTTTCCTTTATTCTTAAATGATTGATTATAAACTTCAGGATATGGTTTACCAAAGTAAACAACTTTACCGCCCATTTTTTCAAATACCATTGCAATCGATCCAGCACAAAACTC
>MDSZ01180960.1_pt1 | contig 18399 bp, 14 predicted proteins | sample 811201 | NCBI WGS metagenome assembly MDSZ01 (sample SAMN05326647, study PRJNA326480) | marine metagenome | isolation source: seawater | place: Indian Ocean: North | collected 2010
ATAAAACCATTAACGTTATTAATAAGTCTGACCTTATGACAACAAAAGAAAAGAAAACCCTTCAAAAGAGAAACCCTTCTTTTGTAATTGTTTCAGCTAAAAACAAAAAAGGGCTCAATAGATTAAAATCAAAAACAATAGGACTGTTAAAAACAAAAACAGACTCAACCGAACCATTTTACCTCTCATCTAAAAGACAACAAAAAGCACTAATACAGTCAAAAAAACACCTTAAGGTGGCACTAAAAAAGGAAAACATATATGAACTAGAGATAGTTGCACAAAACATTAGAATGGCCCTAAGTGAGTTTGATTGGGTTTTGGGTAAAACAACTTCAGATGATATACTAAATAGTGTTTTTTCTGACTTTTGTGTTGGAAAATAGTTTCACGTGAAACAAATCAAAAGAACTGATGTTGTTGTTGTCGGTGGTGGTCACGCTGGAATAGAAGCTGCAAACATTGTTTCTAAATTAGGTAAAAAGACCACTTTAGTTACGATGGACCTATCTGCAATAGGTAGGATGTCTTGTAACCCCGCCATAGGTGGGGTTGCCAAAGGACAAATGGTAAGAGAAATTGATATGCTTGGTGGGTTAATGGGTAGGGTGGCTGATGCAACTGGCTTACAATACAAACTTTTAAATAAATCAAAAGGGCGATCTGTTTGGTCACCTCGTGCACAGGTTGATAAACGCACCTATGAGAATACTATATCAAACCACATTTTAAAACAAGAAAATATAAGTTTTTTTGAAGGGGAGGTTGTTTCAATAGAGATAAAAAACAACAGGGTTGTATCTGTTTTTTTAAGGGGTGGTCATAAAATTAAAACACAGGCAATAATTGTTACTTGTGGTACATTTTTATCTGGCACAATTCATATCGGCGACAGAAAAATACCTGCCGGTAGAATGGGTGAGTCTAACTCTGAGGGGATAACAGAGAACCTTGTTTCTTTAGGTTTTAAAACAATGCGACTAAAAACAGGAACACCTCCTAGGGTTTTGCGCTCTTCTATCAACTGGGAACTACTTAAAGAAGAATATGGTGATAAAAAACCAATTCCGTTTTCACATTTTACAAAAAACTTTGACCCACCTAATGAGGCTTGTCATACAATAAGAACAAATGAGCGATGTCATAACAAAATAAAAGAGAACCTTCATCGATCTCCGATGTATAGTGGGGAGATAGAAGCCACGGGTCCACGATATTGTCCCTCAATCGAAGACAAGGTGAATCGATTCTCAAAACAACCATCACACCTTTTGTTTTTGGAACCAGAATGGCACAATTCAGATCAAATATATATAAATGGTTTTTCAACCAGCCTACCAGAGGATATTCAAATTAAAAGCTTAAAGCAAATACCTGGTTTTGAAGATGTTTTTTTTTTAAGGCCGGGGTACGCAATAGAGTATGATTGTTTTTTTCCATCTCAATTAAAAGCGACACTAGAAACAAAAGATGTCTCGGGTTTGTTTTTTGCGGGACAAATAAATGGCACATCTGGGTATGAAGAAGCAGCTTCACAAGGTGTAATAGCTGGAATAAACAGTGTTCAATTGATCAATGAAGCTGAAAATCTAGTTTTAAAAAGGTCAGAGGGCTATGTTGGTGTTCTTATAGACGACCTAATCACAAAAGACACTGATGAACCATATAGGATGTTTACTAGTCGAGCTGAGTATAGAATGATGTTAAGATACTCAAACACAGATGAAAGGCTATATGCAGTTGCAAAAAAACATAAACTTTTAACCCGGTCAGAGTTATCCTTAGTGTATGACCGAATCAAAACAAAAGAAAAGATTCGGAAAATAACCCAAGACTCGTTTTCTAATGATGATATTAAAAGTTTTCAACTAAAACAAAAAATGCCAATACGAGACTATATAAAAAGACCTACAGCTTCACTTGTTGATGTTTTACAAAAAACAAATAAGGTTGAAGCTTTTTCCACACCATACAGCCACACAAAAATAGAAGCCATAGAGGATGTTGAAACTGAAATAAAATATGCTGGTTATCTTAAAAGACATCTTAAAGAGATTGAAAAAACAGAGAAGGGGGAAAACCTTCCAATTAATAAAGGCTTAGACTATTCGTCAATCTTGGGGCTTTCGAGCGAGGCTAAAGAAAAACTATCAGTGGTAAGACCAGAAACACTGGGGCAAGCATCGAGAGTGTCGGGTGTTTCACCGTCAGACGTTACTGTTTTAATGATCTACCTTGACCGCCGGTAGGTTTCACGTGAAACTATTTTATTTTTTTAGGTGTTAAAAGTGTTTGGTGAACAAAAAAGGTTTTTTTTTAGTGGTGGGAGTATTGTTGGGTTAACAGAAGATGCTCTTTTGGTTTTTTTAGTTGAGGTTTTGCAAGGCACCGACAAAAACAAACACCTTTTTTTATCCGAATCAGATCATTTCAACAAGAGGGTTTGTGAAAAATCAAAGTATTTTGGTGAGGAGTTGATATACTACCCAGAAAAGAGTACAAATAAAACAGTCCCTGGTTTCACTTCTCAATATAATCGCCACAGGTCAAATGCAATAATTAAAATTGCAACATTGGGTTCGGTTTGTTGTCTCTCCACGGACACCGCTTCAAAAAACAAAAACATAAATAAAAAAAGAAAGCCTATTGTTTTTGAAGTGAAGGTTGGTGATAGTTTAGATCGAGATAGGTTTATAAAAAAACTCTTAAACCTTGGGTATAGTGGTGTTGATACTGTTTTTAAAACGGGGGATGTGTCTATTCGCGGAGACATTGTAGATGTTTTCCCAGTTTATGAAAAGGAACCCGTTCGCATTAGTTTTGATTTTAATAATGTAGAGTCAATTTCTTTTTTTAACGTTGATACTCAAAGAAGCACTGAACGCGTTGGCTCCTATGGTTTTTGGGATGTGTTTGGAAGGGAGGTTGAGCTGGGGAAGTCTCTTGATGGTTTTATTCATTGGACCTCTATAAGTAGTATTGTTAGGGAAGGTGTTCTTTATTCGATTCTTCAGCCAAAGGCCAACAAACAGATGAGCGCTGGTGTTGTTTCGTTAAATAAAGAAATTAAATCTAAAAAAAATATTTTGTCTTTTTTGGCCACCCGACCCCAACACAATGTTTTCTTGTTTTACACAAATAAAAAGAAGGTTAAACCCTTGGTGGGTGAAAACATTATTCCCGTTCCTGGAATAATCAACAATTCTTTTTTGGTTATAGATAGTCATTCGCTTTGTGTCCCTTTTTGGAAACAAAAACATAAAAAAACAGAAAACAAAAACAAGTCTAAACCATTGTTAAAACTAAACTTAAAGAAAACAAAAAAGGGTGATCTCCTTGTTCATGTTCTACATGGTGTTGGGTCCTATGATGGTTTAAAAATACGTGGAAACGCTGGTTTTGAAAAAGAATATATAAAGATTCTTTATGCTGACGGTGGTGTTTTGTATGTGCCTTTGGATAAGTTAGAACTTATACACCCGTATAAGAACCTTGGTGGAAAACCCAAGGTTAGTAGTTTGGGAAAAAAAGAATGGGAGAAAAATGTATTAAAAACAAAAAAAGAGATTGAGCTTGTTTCTGATTCTTTAATTGAAATACATAGGTCTAAAAGTAAACCCCGGGGTTTTGTTTATAAAAAAACAAAAGACCTTGAGTCTGCTATTAAAAAATCTTTTCCTTACAAAGAAACAAAAGACCAAAAAAGAGCGATTAAAGAGGTTTTAAATGACTTAAAAAGCGAAAAACCAATGGATAGGCTTATTTGTGGTGATGTTGGTTTTGGTAAGACCGAGGTTGCATTAAGAGCCATTGTAAGGGTTGTTTCGTCTAATAAACAGGTTTTGTTTTTATGCCCAACAACTGTTCTCTCTGATCAACATTTTATATCAACGGTGGAGCGTCTCAACCCCCTTGGTATTCGAGTTGCTTTATTATCAAGGTTTCAAACCACATTAGAGCAAAAAGAGATTTTAACAAACTTAATTACAAATCGAATTGATGTTGTAATTGGAACCCATCGTTTGTTATCTGATGATGTGGTTTGCCCACGGTTGGGTTTGTTAATAATTGATGAAGAACATAGGTTTGGTGTTAAACACAAAGAAAAAATAAGGATTGTTCGCCCCAATGTAGATCTTTTGTCTCTTTCTGCGACACCAATCCCAAGGACCCTACAGCAATCTATTTTGGGGATTCGGGATATAAGTAGAGTTGAAACACCCCCAATTACAAGAAAACCAATTAAAACATTTGTGGAGTTTTTTTCTTGGTCTCGAACAACAGAAATAATCAAAAAAGAGGTTCTCCGTGGCGGTCAGGTTTATTTTTTACACAACGATATTCAATCCATAGATTATTATACAAAAAAAATACAAGAATTAGTTCCTAGTGCCATTGTTAAAAACATACATGGCCAACAAAAAAGTAAAGAGCTTGAAAAAAACCTCTTGGGTTTTTTTAGCGGGTCAATATCGATATTGGTTTGTAGTACAATTATCGAATCTGGCCTAGATGTCGCTAACGCAAACTGCATGATTATTAACAACCCTCAAAACCTTGGCTTGAGTCAATTATATCAAATTCGGGGTCGCGTGGGGAGAGGGTCTAGACAGGCCTCTTGTTATCTTTTTGTGCCGACCAAAACGGTTTTAAGTGAAGCTGCCTTTCGAAGATTAAAGACAATTGAGAGACACACCTCTTTGGGGTCTGGTTATAGTATCGCGTCTAATGATTTAGATATACGTGGGGCCGGGCTTGTTTTTGGCTACAAACAAAGTGGTGCTGTTTCTCGTGTTGGGGTTGAGTATTACAACTCTCTTTTAAAAAACGCCCTAAACAAAAAACTTAACAAACCACAAGAAGACACGCCCCCCTCATTGTTTTATTGGGGAAAATCGTTGATACCAATATATTATGTGTCAAATAGTACAGATCGGTTTTCATTTTACACAAAAATACACAATGCAAAAAAAAGAAAAGATATTAATGAAATTAAAAATGAATTAAAAGATAGGTATGGCAAAATCCCAAAAGAAACATTGTCTTTTATTGATTTAGCCGAACTAAGTCTTTTGTATAGGGGTTCTTTGGTTAAAAACATCAAAATCAATAAAGATTCTCTGGTTTTTAAAGTTCGAGACAACGTCGCGATTGGTGTAGAAAAATTAATTTCTAGAATATTATCCTATGAAAGTCGCTGTGTAGTAGAAAAGAAATTCAAAGAAGAAAAGGGTTTTGTGTCTATTGTTTTTTTTACAAAAGCAGGGTGTCTTTGGTATGATGAACTTATTAACTGTAATAGTCTTTTTTATAAAACATAATTGGGTAATTTTTGGGCTATGAAACTTATTGTTCTTTTTGTTCATGTTTTCATTGTTAGTTGTGGTATTAAAGAAACGACGGATGGGGAAGTTGTTGCAAGGGTTGGTGGGGATAAACTTACAAAAGAAAATCTTCTTTTTTTGGTTGGAAGCCAAGCTGGGGGCGTAGATGTTTTTTCAAGAGCAATAAACAAATGGGTTGAAAATAGGCTATTGTACCATGCGGCTATTTCTACTGGCTTAGAAAAGGATCTTTCGCTTGCAAGAGAAAGAGATATTTTTTATGAAAACCTTCTGGTTTCTTCGTTTATTAAAATTCAAACAAAAGAAAAGACAGAAACAACAAAGAAAGAGGTGTCTGACTACTACTTAAAAAACAAAGAGTCTTTTAAGAGGGTTGATGATGAGGTTGTTGTTAAACACTTTGTTTTTTCCAAAATTGAATCCGCTAAAAGTTTTAAAAAAGAGTTAAAGAAAAAAAAGTCAAAAAAAGATATGGAAAGCCTTCTAAACAACCAAGAGGTAGAAACAAAAACAATAAAAAAAACCAGTGCGGGATCTAATTTTGTTGGTTTTCTGTTCGATGGTGCTATTGGGGATGTTTTGGGCCCAAAAAAACACAATGAAACCTTTCATGTTTTTCAAATATTACAAAAACATAAAAAGGGGTCTTATTTAGGTTTAGAGCGGGTATATGATGAGATATACCAAAGATTATATAAACAAAAAGAGAATTTTGTTTTAAAAAGCCTTATTGACAGTCTCTACTTAAACGCTGATGTTTATGTGTCGCAGGGAGCACTAAAGCAGTGAAAAAAACATTTTTGTTTTACTTTTTTTTGTCAACAATAAATTCTCAAAACTTCTTTGTTGATGGTGTTGCTGCTGTGGTTGAGGATAAAATTGTATTAAAAAGCGACCTAAACCAAATGGTAAATATGATGGCTATACAACAAAAAATAGACCCAAATAAAAACCAAAATAAATATTTAGAGCTTCGCGAAACCGTTCTGGGTTCAATGGTTGATCAAAAAATTCTTTTAGAGTTGGCAGAAGAAGATACAACTATAGAGGTTGGTGAAAAAGAGGTGAACCAAGCCCTTGATTTACAGGTTGAGAACATTGTCCGCCAAGCTGGGGGGCAAAAAGAAGCCGAAAAAATGCTTCAACAAAGCATTAAGTCTTTTCGGTCTGAGTTTTGGTTTGAAATGAAGGATAAAATTACTTCAGAAAAGTTTCAACAAAAGGTTTTATCAAAAATAAAAATTTCGAAAAAAGATGTCTTTTCTTTTTTCGAAACATATAAAGATAGTCTTCCTGTTTTTCCAACAGAAGTTAAGATAAGACATATTTTGTTAAAACCAACCGCTAGCGACAGTGCAAAAAAAGAGACAATTCTTCTCTTAAAAGAAATAACCGAAAGAATTCAAAAGGGAGAAGGTTTCGGAGATTTAGCCACTGTTTTTTCCATGGATCCAGGATCCAAAAACAAAGGTGGAGACCTTGGGTGGGTAAAAAGAGGTTCTTTGCTAAAGAATTTTGAGGAGGCTGTTTTTACAATAAAAACAAAAACCATTAGTCATCCAATAGAAACAGAAGTTGGTTATCATATTTTAGAAGTACTTGAAAGAAAAGGGGAAAGGGCTAGGGTTAGACATATATTAATTACGCCACCCATAACAAAAAAAGATGAGAAAAAAGCATTCGACCTTGCTCTTTCTTTAAAAGACTCTTGTTCCAATATAGATTTGTTTAAAAAATATGCAAAGAAATATTCAAAAGACCCACAAACCTCGCAAATTGGCGGAGATATTGGGTGGATAAATCCAAAAACATATCCAATTAAAGAATTTGGTCTTGCTATACCAATAATAAAAAAAGAAGAGTGTAGTCTCCCGGTAAACACCTCTTTTGGTTTTCACTTACTTTGGTTAGAAAAGGTTAGGCCAGGTGGCAAACCCAATTTGATGGACCATTGGGCAAAAATTGAAGCTATGTCTTTAAACAACAAAAAAATGATATGGTATGAAAATTGGATAAAGAAGGAGAGAGATAGATTTTTTGTTAAAATACTAAACTAGTTTTATTCACTTTTTTATCCACTTTTGTTTGTTTTTGTGTGGATAATTATTTTTTATTTTTATTTTTACTGTTTTTTAACAAACATTGTAGTTTTTCCACATTTTTTTATTTAATGTTATTCTTTAACTGCTCTTTTTATTTTATTATCATATAACATACTTTTTTTTTGTTTATTTGTTTATGCACATTTTGAGTCTTATAAATAATAATATATAAATAAATAATTAAATTTTAATTATAAATAGATAAATAGAATTTCTTTTAAAAATGGCCTCTTTTTGGTATTTTTAAACACTGATATTTTTTATTTAATTAACTAAAAACTTTTAAAGTTTATGAGATTTTCCACATCCAAAAATGAATTACAAGAAGCTTTACAAAAACTTTCAAAAGCTACTCCTTTGAGATCAACTCTCCCCGTATTGAGTTGTGTCTTAATTAATTCTACTAACGATGGAACGACTTTAACCTCAACAGATTTAGAATTAACAATAAGTGTAAAATTATCTGTAAGTATAGAGAATGAGGGAAGTGCAGCTGTGCCATTAAAACAATTATACGATATAACAAATGAATTTCCTGATGGAACAAGAATAACAATATCAATTGATAATAAAAATAAGATAGAAATAAATACTCTCTCTGGAACATACGATTTAATGGGAAAACAAAAGGAAGAGTTTCCAACAACACCAAAAGTAGATAAAACAAAGAAAATAAAAATATCAGGTAAAGTGTTGAAAAACGTAATCAATTCTACCATATTTGCTGTTAGTAAAGATGATTTAAAGCCATCTTTAACAGGTGTTTTATTTCGTTTTAATAGTACTGGGTTAACAGCTGTAGCTACAGATGGTCACAGACTTGTTAAAATAGTTGATAGTACTTATAAAACAGATTTGTTCAATGGTGATATTGTGGTTCCTAGAAAATTTTTATCATATTTATCTAACCATCTAAATGATGATGAGGTTGTCTTATCTGTAGGAGATACTCATATGACAGCTACAATTGACCAAGATACCATTATTTCTAGAACTATAAGTGAGGTGTTTCCTGATTATGAAAGCGTAATACCAGCTGATAATAAAAACATACTTACCGTTGATAAAAAAATGTTATTAGGTGCAATTAAAAGGGTTTCCATTTTTTCAAACAAATCAACACATCAAATTGCTTTTAGTATATCTAAAGATCATTTTTTTGTTACAACAGAAGATCCTGAATCAAGCTCTAGAGCTAAAGAAGAAATAATAGCTACATATGAAGGTGAAGATTTAACAATTGGTTATAATGGAGAGTATTTAAAGGATGTAATAAATCACACAACAGGAGAAGATATTACTATAAAATTAAACACTCCCATAAGTGCAACTTTATTTGTTAGCTCTAAAAAAGCCGAAAACAAAGTAATGCTTTTAATGCCTGTTCGAATTAATAGTTGAAACAAAAAACTCTCAATGGAAATAAGCAGTATTAATATGGTTTCTTTTAGAAACCATGAAAATACAAACATGTCTTTTTCCCCGGGGATAACTATCATTTGGGGTAAAAACGGTTCAGGAAAAACATCAATTCTCGAAGCAATACACAGTCTCTCTTTTGGGAATAGTTTTAGAACCAACAACAAAAAAGAATTAATTAAAGAAGGGTCAAATAATTTTTTACTAGAAGGTTTTTTTAAAAACAAAAAAGGCGTCGAAAACACAGTTTTTTTTTCGCATGACAAAAAAGGAAATAAAAAAATAAAAATAAACAAAAAAGAAATAAGTAAAAGAAAAGACTTATTGGGACTTAATAATGTTGTGGTTTTTTCACCTGAAGAAGAATCAATAACAAAAAATGGACCAAGCAATAGGAGAAGGTTTTTCAACAAGGTTTTTTCTATTGTTTCTAAAAATTATTTAGAAGAACTATTAAGTTATAATTCAACCCTCCAACAGAGAAATGCAGTTTTAAAGTTTGGACCAAACAAAAACATAAAAAAAGAAATTAAAATTTGGAATGAACCTTTTGCTGAAAAAGCTGAAAGTTTTTGGAAAAAAAGAAGAAAATTAATTGCTGAATTTTCTAAAATTTTTAAAGAAACCGTAAAAAACCTAGAGATTGGTATAGAGTGCGATATTTGTTATAGTCCCAAAAAAACAAGAAAAGAAGAAGTAATAAGTTTTATAGAAAAAACACTAGAAGCAGAAAAAGCTCTTGGCTTTACAACACATGGCCCACACAGAGATGACTTTGTTTTTAAATGGGGGGGGCGAGCGATCAGAAAACATGGTTCCCAAGGTGAACACAAAATGTTCTTAGCGCTATTAAAAACAACAGAGTTGCTTTTCATATCAAAAAAAACCAATAAAAACCCTGTTTTCTTAATCGATGATATTTTTGCAAACTTAGATATAGATAGAAGTAAAAGATTGTTGAGATTTGTGGAAAAACTACGGTTCCAAAAAAAAACAAAACCCCAAACAATTATAACAACAACGGATATTTTAGAGGTACAAAAAGAAGGTTTCTTTTTAAACTACAATAAAATAAAAAAACAAAAACTGCAACTTAATGAAACATCTTAAAAAAGCAATCGAACAAGCAATTAGTGGATCCGGTATTAAGCCCGCATTAGACCAAGAAGCCGCACTCGACCTGTGGAACGTTATTGTTGGAGATGTCATTTCTCAAGTAACAAATGCAGAAAAAGTTGACTCAGGGACAATGTTTATAAAGGTTGACTCATCTGTTTGGAGGCAAGAGCTACACATGCAAAAAGAAGAACTGGTAAAGAAAATAAACAATAAAATTGGCACAAAAGCCATAAGGGATATAAGGTTTATATGAGCAACGATAGAAAAAAGTATAGTGCAGAAAGCATAAAGGTTTTAGAGGGCTTAGAGGCTGTTAGAAAAAGACCCGCAATGTATATTGGAGATGTTGGTAAAAGGGGTCTTCACCATCTTATATATGAGGTGGTAGACAACTCGATTGATGAAGCGCTTGCTGGGTTCTGTACTAAAATAACCGTTTTTTTTAATAAGGATGGGTCGATCACTGTTGAGGATAATGGTCGCGGTATTCCGGTTGGGATGCACAAAGAAGAAAAAAAACCAGCTGTAGAGGTTGTTATGACCGTTTTACACGCAGGTGGAAAATTTGACAAAGATACTTATAAGGTCTCGGGTGGGCTTCACGGTGTTGGCGTCTCGGTAGTTAATGCTCTTTCAGAGTGGCTTTGGGTTGAGGTAAAGAGAGACGGTAAAATATATAAACAGGATTATAAGATAGGCGTAACTCAAAACAAATTAAAAGAAGTTGGTAAAACAAAAAAAAGTGGTACAAAGGTTTGTTTTATGCCAGACAATGAGGTTTTTAACACAACTCGCTTCGAATATGAGATAATAGCAGAAAGACTAAGGGAACTTGCGTATTTAAACAAAGGACTTGAAATCAACCTTCGCGACCAGCGGGAAGAAGAAGGACAAAGTGACTCTTTTAAATTTAAAGGAGGGTTAAGTGATTTTGTGAAATATCTTGATGAACACAACAACCCCCTTCATAATAAGGTCATAACAGTTACAAAACAAGATGGTGAAATACCGGTAGATGTTGCTCTTCGGTATGGAAACACTTACAATGATAATATACTAACATTTGTAAATAACATAAACACAATAGAGGGAGGGACACACCTGTCTGGATTTCGCTCAGCGCTAACCAGGGCAATGAACAACCACGCTTCGAAAAACAACCTAATTAAAACAAAAAAAACCGAAAAACTATCTCTTACAGGAGAAGATTTCAGAGAAGGTTTGACAGCAATAATAAGTGTTAAGGTTCCAGAGCCACAATTTGAGGGACAAACAAAAACAAAACTTGGAAATGGTGAAGTTAAGGGGCTTGTGGACAAGGTTGTTTATGAGGGTATATTAGACTTCCTAGAAGAAAACCCATCTATTGGAAGAAAGGTGATCGAAAAAGCTCTTTTAGCTGCCCGTAGTCGCTCAGCAGCAAGAAAAGCTAGAGAATTAATAAGAAGAAAAAGTGCCCTTGGAGGTTCGTCTTTGCCTGGAAAGCTAGCAGACTGTTCAAATAAAGACCCTGTTTTTTGTGAACTCTATTTGGTTGAGGGTGACTCAGCTGGTGGCTCGGCAAAACAAGGCAGAGACAGAAAAAACCAGGCAATTTTACCTCTCCGTGGAAAGGTGATTAATTCTGAAAAAGCAAGGGTTGATAAGCTATTATCCAATAATGAGATACAGTCTATAATAACAGCCCTAGGAACAGGTTTTGGTGGTGGTGATGAAGAAATGGGTGAAAAGTCAGCCGGGGATTTTGACATTGAAAAAATAAGATACCACAAAATTATTATAATGACAGATGCTGATGTTGATGGTTCTCATATAAGAACACTTTTATTAACATTTTTTTATAGAAAAATGAAACAATTAATAGATGGTGGTTTTTTATATCTAGCGCTGCCACCTCTATATAGAGTTTATCAAGGGAAAAAAGCAGCATACGCCTATGATGATAATGAAAGAGACCGATTGATTGAGAGGATGAAAAAAGACAATAAAAACGCAAAGGTTGGTATACAAAGGTATAAGGGTCTTGGTGAGATGAACCCTGAGCAGTTGTGGGATACAACAATGGACCCAGAAAAAAGAACTCTTTTACAGGTAACTGTCGAAAGTGCTGAGGCTGCTGCGGTCACATTTCAAAATCTGATGGGAAGTGATGTTGAGGCAAGAAGATCCTTTATTGAAAAAAACGCAAAGTTTGTAGCAAACCTAGACATTTAGAGGAATTATTATGGTTGATATAAATAGGGATAATACCCTACCAAGAGACATTGTAGATGAGATGAGAGAGAGCTATTTAAACTACTCTATGTCTGTAATAGTATCAAGAGCCCTTCCAGATGTTCGAGATGGTTTAAAACCAGTACATAGAAGAATTTTATATGGAATGAGCGAATTGGGTTCTTCTTGGAATCGACCATATAAAAAATCAGCAAGAATTGTAGGCGATGTTTTGGGTAAGTACCATCCACATGGAGACTCTTCTGTTTACGACGCCTTAGTTAGGATGGCCCAAGATTTCTCAATGAGATATGAGTTAGTTGATGGACAAGGGAATTTTGGTTCTGTAGATGGAGACAATGCAGCTGCGATGAGGTACACAGAATCAAGAATGACGAAACTATCTAGTGAGATGTTAAAAGATCTTGACAAAGACACTGTTGATTGGACAGTTAACTTTGATGAAACGCTAAAAGAACCATCTGTTTTGCCAACAGCCGTACCAACTCTAATGATTAATGGATCAGAGGGTATCGCTGTTGGAATGGCAACAAAAATACCACCACATAATCTCACGGAAATAATTAATGGCCTTGTTGCATTGATTGACAACAGTGATATATCTACAGAGGAACTTACGAAACACATAAAAGGGCCAGACTTTCCAACAGCAGGTCTGATTTTGGGTGTAGATGGCCTTAATGCTGCTTATAAAACAGGTCGGGGTAAAATAAAAATGCGGGCACGTGCCCACATAGAGTCTGCAAAAAACGGCAAAGACAGTATTGTGGTTACAGAGCTTCCCTATCAGTGTAATAAAGCGAGCTTGGTTGAAAAAATAGCAGATCTTGTAAGGGATAAAAAAATTATCGGTATTACAGACTTAAGGGATGAGTCTGATAAAGATGGTGTTCGTGTTGTTGTAGAAACCAAAAGAGATGCTGTTCCAGAGGTCATACTAAACCAACTTTATCAATACACCCAATTGCAAGACACGTTTGGAATTATTTTGTTAGCACTTGTTGGTGGTGTGCCCAAAATCATGCCACTGAAAGAAGTTTTAGGACACTTTATTGATTTTAGACACGATGTTGTAGTTAAAAGAACTAAGTTTGAGTTGAGACAGGCTGAGGCCCGGGCTCACATATTAGAGGGTTTAAAAATTGCATTAGATAATATTGACTCTGTAATTGAATTAATTAAGGCTAGTAAAAACCCAGAGGTTGCTAAAGAAGGGTTAATGAATAGTTTTAGTTTATCAGAAAAGCAGGCTCAGGCGATCTTAGATATGAGGCTGCAGCGGTTAACAGGCCTTGAGGTTGAAAAGGTGTTGGAAGAATATAAAGAGTTGATAAAACTAATTTCCAATTTAAAAAGCATTCTTGAAAACAAAAACCAAAGAATGGAAATAATTAAAAATGAGCTTCTTGAAATTCGTAATAATTACGGCGATGAAAGAAGAACTGAGATTATTCCGGTCGTTTCTGATTTTTCTATGGAAGATATGATAGCAGAGGAGGAGGTTGTTCTTACGATAACACATCAGGGGTATATCAAAAGAACTGCGCTTAACACTTATCGTACACAAAGAAGAGGTGGTCGTGGTGTTCAGGGTGCTGGAAGTAAGGAAGAGGATTTTGTAGAACATCTTTTTATTGCCAACACCCATAATTATATGTTGTTTTTCACTGATAGAGGAAAGTGTTTCTGGTTAAAGGTGTATGATATCCCGCAGGGGGGCCGCGCTACTAGAGGTAGAGCAATAGTTAACTTAATTGGTTGTGATCCTAGTGAAAGAGTTGAAGCTTTTGTTAGTGTTAGTGATTTTAAAGATGATGAGTTCATTGTTATGGCAACAAAAAAAGGCATTGTTAAAAAAACAGTGCTTTCTGCCTATGGCAAACCAAGAAAGGGTGGTATTTACGCTATAGAAATAAGAGATGATGACCAACTAATTGAAGCTAGGATAACAAACGGTGAGCACGACATTTTATTAGGAACTAGGGAAGGTAAATCTATACGGTTTACTGAAAGAGATGTTAGAGCAAGTGGGAGGAAAACCATGGGTGTTCGAGGAATTCGATTAAGCTCTATAGATGATTACGTTGTTGGTATGTTAATTGTAAAAAGAGAAGGAACCATCCTTGTTGCTACAGAGAAAGGGTATGGTAAAAGAACAGATGTTATTCAATACCGAACACAAACAAGGGGTGGTAAGGGTGTCCTCACCATGAGATGCACCGATAAGACTGGTAAAATGGTTAAAATAATGGAGGTTGTGGATTCCGACGATTTGATAGTGATTACAGACGCCGGTGTACTGATGCGACAACCAATAGAAGCCATAAGAACAATTGGTCGTGTTACACAAGGAGTCAGGCTTGTTAAGTTAGATGATGGCAGTTCAATCTCTTCTGTTTCAAGAGTGATGAAAGAAGCAGAAAAAAAAGACAGTAGGGACAATGAAGCACAGCAAGAAAAAGAACAGTTAGAAAATTGAATCTTGAAGACAACCTCAATCTAGTAAAAAAGAACATAGAGCTTGCAAAACAAAGGGTTGGGTTAACTAACCATGTTGAAATAATTGCGGCAACTAAAACCAGAGATCTTTCAACTATAGAAAAATGTGTTAACCTAGGCATTACAACTATTGGTGAAAATAGAATACAAGAAGCTGAAAAAAAATTTTCTAACTTTCCAGGTTTTGGAAGAATAAAAAAGAGATTTATTGGTCACCTACAAAGAAACAAAGTTAATAAATGTCTTGAGCTTTTTGATACGATTGATAGTGTAGATAGTTATAAGTTGGCCAAAAAAATAAACAACACATCAAAAAAAAACGGAGCTACAACAGAGTGTTTATTAGAGATTAACACAAGCAGTGAGCCTCAAAAGTGGGGTTTTTTACCACAGGTTTCTGAAGATATTCTTTCTTGTTTTCAATTAAATAATATTAAGGTTGTTGGTTTGATGACAATTGGACCAAACACAAAAAACCAAAAAGATATAAGAAAATCTTTTGTTCTTTTAAGGCGGTTACAAAATAGAATTAACAAAACGCTTGGAGAGAACCACCTAAGGCAATTGTCTATGGGAATGACGGGGGATTACGAAATTGGTGTAGAAGAGGGTTCAACAATGATAAGAGTTGGAACTGGGTTATTTGGTCAAAGGAGCGGGTGACTTTGAGTATTCTTTATTTTAATTCTTCCCCAAAAGTATTTGGGGTAAAAATAGAATTGGATGATAAAATATATGGACACTGCATAAAAAAGGAATTAGGAAGAGCAATTATTAGCCCAACCAGTTTTAGCAATGAAAACATATCATTGAAAAACCTAAATCAATTAAAAAAGAAACTCAATATATTGCAGATTTATATGTTTGATCGAATTTTTGGCTTAAATAAAAATGTTTTAATTAATGACCACATCAACAGGTCCGGTGTTTCTTTTCTTCGTGGTGAAACCCCATATAACAAAAAACCCATGTTCCCTGACCTTTCAATGGTTTATAGTGGCGACCCAAAAAAACAAGGTGTTGTTGTACAGACTCTTGGCCCTGAAAGATTTAAACAACCACCAAATGAACCAGGTGCTGTTTTTTCTGAATCAGCAGCAATAATTGCAACATTGTGGTACTACATCGGTGTAGAGGTTGTGTGTTTTGGCATAGGGAAGCCCAACCAAACAATTTTAGAGCTTATCTGATTTCACAAACCAAAAAGGTTCATAAATGGGTCTCGATATTGGTGCTCCAACAACCACTCCATATATCCAAGCACTAAGCAAAAGTGCGAATATTAATGGAAGGACAAAGTTGATTATTAGATCCATTAATGCAAATACAAAAGCAAAAGAAAAGGGCAATATTAACAAATTTGCTATTAGTGGGTGTTTTAGCATAAGTATTTTTATTTTTTCCATAGTTTAATATAACCAAAAAACAGACCATTCTTTTTTAATTGTCAATGTGGCAGGCCATTAAGCTCTTTTGCTGTTTTTGCTCCTAATTTAATGTTGTTGACAGCTAGAGAAATATTAGCATCTAGGCTTCTATTATTTGTCTGTTTTGCTATTTTCTTTAACAAATAAGGAGTTGTTTGTTTTCCAGTTATTTTGTTCTTGTTTAAATCAACAATACTTGCATCAATAATTTTATTTATTTCTTTGTTGGAGATTTGGTTTTTCTCTGGAATTGGGTTCAAGACCAAAACAGATGATAAAAGCCCAGCCTTCAAGTTGTTTTTATATACACCAACGATTTCCTCAATAGAGTTTACTTGATGTTGCAATCCTATCTTTGAATAAGAGGAGTAGAAAAGGGGGAACGAGTTTGTTTTAAAGCCTAGGAGAGTAACCCCAAGTGTTTCAAGTACCTCGACAGTTTTTTCAACATCTAAAAAAGACTTTGCCCCCGAACAAACAATGACCAGGGGTGTGCTTTTTATTGTGTCTAGGTCTTGTGACATATCTAGTGTGTTTGAATAGCCACGGTGTACACCACCAATACCCCCAGTTGCAAACACCTTGATTCCAGCTTGGTGCGCAATGTGTACTGTGCTGCTTACAGTTGTTGCACCAGATAATCCCTTTAACATACAAACACCGATTTCACTTTTGGGCACTTTAATTACGGAATCAGCTGTAGCAATGTGTTCAACCTGCTTTTGTTCGAGGCCAACACAAATCTCACCACGAATGATTGCAATTATTGCAGGAACCACACCAAGGCTTAAACAAATATCAGATGATTTGTTATAAAACTCTATGTTATTAGGATATGGCATTCCATTAGATATAATGGTCGATTCTAAGGCTAAAACAGGTATCTTATTATTAATAGCCTCTTTTACTTGTTTAGAAAGAGTAAATTTCATACAAGAAAATTTAAAACCAAATCAAACTCGATAAAAAACCAGAAAAATGAAAACAAAACTAAAACAAGTTGACCCATCAATACTTAGCCTTTCTTTTAGAACCAAGGTTGCGGTAGATGTAGATCGTAATTATTATATAATTAAAAACATAAAATCCAGAATAATCATGAAAGATGGAAAAAAAATTAAAGAAATAGCAAGCACTATAAGAAATCAGACTAAAAGGCAGGTTTTTTTGGCAACCACTGCTCCCATTTGCAGCAAAACAAAAACATACTTAAAAAGTAAAAATATCAAAATAATCACAGAATATAACCATGATTAAAAAGTGATTAAGAAGTATATTTTTCCACAAGACCAAAAAATCTTTAATGCTGTTTTGGTTTTGGCCTTACCTGTTATAATTAGCAATCTTAGTCGTGTCTTAATGAGCTTGGTCGATGTTGCTATGGTTGGTCGCTTGGGGCCGGAGGCACTTGCGGCAACAGGCATGGGTGGTATGCTCGTTTGGGGGGCACTTAGCCTTGTTCTTGGAATTCGGACATCAGTTCAAACAATAGCTTCAAGGAGGCTTGGTCAAAATAAAACAAAAGAATGTATCAATGCGCTTAACAATGGCTTTTTATTGGCTGCTATATATTCTATACCTGTTTCGCTGTTTGGTTTTTTCTTTGGCTTTATGATTATCCCGCTTTTTATTTCTGATACAACCACAACCCCTCTTGCAATAAATTACTTTAGCATTTCTTCGCTTGGACTTTTCTTTAATTCTATGAGTTTTGTGTTTCAGGGTTTTTATACAGGGGTGGAAAAAACTCGGGTTCACCTAAGCGTCACAGTTTCCAGTAATCTTATCAATGCATATCTAAATGGTGGGTTTATCTATGGGAAAAAAAACATTAGCAGTTTTTTTAACAGCGCTTTTGGGGAGTCTTTTGATATCTCTTTTTTATGGTTTTGGGCTGATTTTGATGGTCTTGGTGTTTCTGGGGCGGCACTAGGAACACTCATGGCATCTATTTGGATGGTGTTGCACTATTACTATTTCCTTAACAAACAACCAATGGTAAAGGAAAACAAGAGTGTATTTAAAGTTGGCCTAAATAAAGTTATGTTGTACAGGCAAGTTAGGTTGTCTCTTCCTATGGGAACCCAAGAAATGATGATAGCAATTGGGTGGTCGTTTTTTTATAAAATTATGGCCTTAATCGGGATTCTTGAGCTCGCAACAACCCAGCTATTGTTTACAATAATGCACGCGTCTTTTATGCCTGCTTTAGGAGTTGGTCAAGCCTGCGCAACACTGGTTGGAAAACACATG
>MDSZ01228744.1_pt1 | contig 18385 bp, 19 predicted proteins | sample 811201 | NCBI WGS metagenome assembly MDSZ01 (sample SAMN05326647, study PRJNA326480) | marine metagenome | isolation source: seawater | place: Indian Ocean: North | collected 2010
CATTGAGGTTTTCAAAATGAGTGTTTTAAATAAAACCGCTACTGATCATCTAGCGGCTAAAATGTTTTTTGATGATGATTTAGGAATGCAAAGGTTTGATACATTAAAATACCGAGCATTTGACAAACTTACTGATAAACAGTTAGGGTTCTTTTGGCGACCAGAAGAAGTAGATATTTTACGTGATGCATCTGACTTTAAAGATTTGTCAGAGCATGAGCAGCACATTTTTACATCCAATCTAAAACGCCAAATCGTTTTAGATTCTGTGCAGGGCAGAGCGCCTGCAGAAAGCTTTGGTTCTATTGTAAGCTTGCCCGAACTTGAAAACTGGATTATTACATGGACGTTTAGTGAGACCATACATTCGCGTTCTTATACACATATTATTCGTAATGTTTATCCTAATCCCTCAAAAGTATTTGACGAAATGATGGATATTCAAGAGATCGTAGATTGTGCCGATTCTATCTCACATCACTATGATGATTTAATTGAAATGACGAAATGGTATCAACTGTTCGGAGAAGGTGATCATAGTGTTACATCTACAGAAGACGATGATCCTATAGACGGTATGCAGCTAGGAGTTTATAAAAGAAACAGTAATAAGTCTATATCTCTTTATGATTTAAAAAAGAAACTATACCTGTGTATGGCTAGTGTGAATATTCTTGAGGGCGTGCGCTTTTATGTATCTTTTGCTTGTTCTTGGGCTTTTGCAGAACTAAAGAAAATGGAAGGTAATGCAAAGATTATCAAATTCATTGCTCGTGATGAAAACGTGCATCTAGGCTCAACACAGCAAATACTTAAACTTCTCCCACAAGATGATCCAGACTTTATCAAAATCGCAAAAGACTGCGAAGAAGAAGTAATTGAAATGTTTGTAGAAGCGGTTGAGCAAGAGAAGCAGTGGGCTCAATACTTATTTAAAGATGGGTCTATGATTGGTCTTAATGCTAAACTTTTAGAAGACTATATAGAGTGGATTGCTCATAAGCGTATGACAGCTATTGGGGTTGCTAGTCCTTACAAGGTTCCACGTGCAAACCCACTACCTTGGACACAAAAGTGGATTTCTGGAGCAGAAGTGCAAGTAGCTCCTCAAGAAACAGAAATCTCCAGTTACGTTATTGGAGGGACTAAACAAGACGTATCAAAAGATACATTTAAAGGATTTTCTTTATGATTGATTTAAATAAATATAAAGAATTTGTAAAAACAGTAACAAGCACTGAAAGCAATAATAAAGTAGCTTTGATTAGACAATTAGAATCACTAGATGACAAAGTTAATATTTCACTTCTACTCACAGGTAGTATTGGGCTTGCTTCAGAAGGTGGAGAGCTTAGTGAAATTGTCAAGAAATGTGTATTTCAAGGTAAACCCTTAAATGATGACACAATTTTTCATATGAAACGTGAACTAGGTGATATTATGTGGTACTGGATTAGCGCCTGTCGTGCATTAGAATTAGATCCTAATGAAGTAATTGAAGAAAATGTTAAAAAACTTGAAGCCCGCTATCCTGGGGGTGAGTTTGATGTTCACTATTCTGAGAATAGAAAAGACGGCGATTTGTAATGAAAATTATTATTTGGAGTAAGTTTGATTGTTCTTTTTGTGAGAGAGCTAAACATGAGTTTAAAAAAAGAGACCTCCCTTATGAAGAAAGAATTATTGGCGGTGGGTGGACCAAAGAACAATTATTAGAGGTAGCACCCAATGCAAGATCAGTGCCTCAAATTTTTATTGATGAAACATATGTTGGAGGTTATACTGAATTAATGAAATCGGGAAAACTCGATTCTCAATAATTAAGGAGAAGTAGCGCTTGGCTAACGGAAATGGGAATGGTAGCGGAAAACCATTAAAAAAAGTTAGAATAGATGATCTTCTAACTATCCAACCAATAACTGAAAATCAAAAAATAATTTATGATGCATACAAAAATAATAAACATTTACTCTTACATGGTATTGCTGGTACTGGTAAAACATTTTTATCCCTATATCTAGCTCTAGAAGAAGTTTTAGATCCTAATACTGTTTATGATGATGTTTTTATAGTTAGATCAGTTGTATCAACCAGAGATATAGGCTTTTTACCTGGAGATGAACAAGAAAAAGTATCTATCTACGAGGCTCCCTACAGATCAATCTGTAGAGAGCTTTTTGGTATTAAAGACTCCTATGATGCTCTAAAGCAACAAGGTAATATAAAATTTATGAGTACATCCTTTATTAGAGGTATTACTATTAACAATGCAGTTATTATAGTTGATGAGTGCCAAAATTTGAATTTTCATGAATTAGATAGTATAATTACAAGGGTTGGTCGAAACAGTAAAATAATGTTTTGTGGTGACTATACACAAACAGATTTAACTCGTGAAAATGATAAGAGAGGTATTTTTAATTTTATGAAAATCATCAAGTCTCTCAACGAATTTGCTACAGTCGAGTTTGGAATAGACGATATTGTTAGAAGTGATTTCTTAAAATCATATATTATTGCTAAATATAAATTAGGATTAGATGGCACATAATAAAAGTAAAGCAAAAGGCTCTGCATATGAACAAAAAATAGCAACTCGACTTACTAATGAGTTTAATGTTGAATTTAGAAGAGTTCCTTTATCTGGGTCAATTGACTATTTAAAGGGGGATATTTGGACTCCTCATGACACTGCTTGGTGGCCTTATGCTATTGAGTGTAAACACTACAAAGATTTACAATGGAACAACCTTCTCACTTCTAAAACTACTGATATTCTTAATTTTTGGCGTCAAACAATTAGAGAAGCAGAAGTTATGAAAAAGAAACCTCTTCTCATATTTAGATGGAATAGATCTAAAGATTTTGTAGCTTTTGACGATGATCTAGCAGTTCCCTTCTACATAGAAATAAAATCTTTTGGTTGTCACTTTAAAGTAACAAAACTAGATGACTGGTTAAGGGCCATTAAAGAACAAACTGATCTTGCTCAGTCCTCTTAAAATTGGTATAGTTATATATAAACACAGGAGATAACTATGACCAAATCTTGGAATGACCTTGCAGACTTGCAAGAGCCAGACTATTCAACCTATAATAATCTTTTAATTGTTGACGCCAACAACTTATCTTATAGATGGCTTCAAAGACCTAACTATGCTTCATTCGGAGCAGACTTTATTCGCACAATTCAATCTTTAGCTAAATCATATGAAGCAGCACGCACTATTGTATGTTTTGATTTTGGTAAATCATACTATAGGATGAACATGCACGAAGAATATAAAGGCACTCGTAAAAAACCACAAGAGGAAGAAGAGATCAAAAAGTATGAAGATTTCTTTGCCGTCCTAAATAGCTTACCAGAAGAACTAGATGAGGAAGTGCTAAAATTTAGAGGAGTTGAAGCAGATGATGTACTAGCATGGATTACTCAAAATGTTTCAGATCGATATGATCATACTTGGGTAGTATCATCAGACAGAGACTTATATCAACTAGTAGATGAAAATATTTCTATCTTTAATATATTTGGAAGAAAAGAAGTTACTTTACAGACTCTGACAGAAGATTTTGATGTGACTCCATCTGAGTATATGTTGTCTAGAATTATTGAAGGAGATAAGTCTGATAATATTTTAGGTATTGAGGGGATAGGACCGAAACGGGCTCAAGCCTTGGCACGTGAACATAAAACACTAGATAAGCTATTAGATGCATTACCTATTAAAGGTAGGTCTAAGTATATTCAAAACCTTAATGCGGGGCATGATCAATTGGTGCGTAATGAGAAACTTATCAATCTCAAAAAATATTGTGTAGATGCTATTACGGCTGGAAAGTATGGAGATGAACCAATTGAAAAACTTACTAGTTTGTGAGATTCATATTGAAAAAAGTACAGTCGCTAGAGAGCTTGAAAAAGAGCTTGGAATAAGTTGGTCTTTTGATGTATATAATCATAAAGAACCTTACTATCATCTCAGGGCTTGCATAAAAGATCCCATTAGCTTGGAACCTGGCGAAATATTTCCCTTTCCAACAGGAGTTTATCCACAGATTATCAATCCTAACTTTGTACTTGAAGTAAATGGGTTGAGTGGTTTAATATATAATCATTGTGTAGTGATGGCAGAAAGGGTAACTTACTTTCCCTATACGTTTAGAAACGAAATATGGATTAATTTAGAAAATAAAAATAACGAAAGTGTAATCATACAACCTGCTCAAAAAATAGCACAAATGACTGCAAAACAACTACCAAGAATGGTAATAAAATACGTCGATCAGATAGAAGAATCTCCTTGGAAAACTGATTCTGGAAAAACTTTTATTAAACATTTAAAAGTACATATTAAAAAACCAGGTAAAAAACTTAAGGAGACAGACTCGTATAGTAGAGAAAAAATTGAAAGGATTTATGGTAAGTACTATGAAAGTTAAATTAATTTCATACTCTCAACCTGTTGAAGGTTTAGAAGAGTTAAAAAACATTCAGGAGGTCGTGGCTTATTGTGCAAGAGTTTCAAATCCTGACAACCAGCTTAATGCAGAAACTTCAGAAAAACTTTTAAAATATCTAATTAGAGAAAAACACTGGTCTCCTTTTGAAATGGTGTCTGTATGCATGGAAATAGAAACTACAAGAGATATTGCTAGACAGATATTGAGACATCGTTCTTTTTCTTTTCAAGAATTTTCGCAAAGATATGCTAACCCTGATGACTCATTAGGTTGGGAAAATAGAGAAGCTAGATTACAAGACACTAAAAATAGACAAAATTCTATTGAAGTCGAAGATAACGCTTTACAACAAAAATGGTTAGGTCAACAAGATTTAGTTAGATTTGCCTCAATAAAAGCGTACAACTGGGCTTTGGAAAGGGGAATTGCTAAAGAGCAAGCCAGGGCAGTATTACCTGAAGGATTAATGCAGTCTAGAATTTATATGAACGGCACATTAAGATCGTGGATTCATTATATTGAGCTAAGAAGCTCAAACGGCACCCAAAAAGAACACAGAATAATCGCTCGTGCATGTGCAGATGAGATAGTAAAAATATTTCCTATGGCTGAAAGTTACTTAGCACCTCCAAGAAGATGATTGCTTTTTTAACACAGTATTTATATGGTTTAGGACACAGTAACAGAGTTAAAATACTAGCTGAGAACACCTCAAAATATGAAGATGTTGTTATTATAAATCAACTTTTTAAACCTCCACTAGACTATAGTGTACCAAATGTTTCTTTTCTAGAAGGATATCAAGTTCCACAGGGTAAAAACCCAGCATCATTTATAAGAAATGAAAACTTACAAAATTTCAGATACGCTAAATTTCTAAAAACACTCGATAAGTATAAGGTAAAAACATTAGTAAGTGAGGGATTTCCTTTTTGTAGGCATCAATACGCAGAAGAACTTTTTAAATACTTTGAAGAATGCAAAAGACGAAACATAAAAATAATAGTATCAATTAGAGACTTTCCTTGGGATGATCCACATGATGATCAACTAAAAGATTGGGTTAATAGAACGCAAAACTTAATATGTAAGTATTATGTAGATAAAATACTTGTACACGGAGACCCTGAGATTTTACCTCTGTACAGTGATAGAACAGTAGCTGGCAGCTCTACCCAACTTATAGATGATCTAAAAGATCAAATAGTATATACAGGTTATGTGTGTGATGATTCTTTACCAAAGCACAAAAAAGAAAATAACATTATATATGTAAGCACAGGTCTGAATAAGAGTGAAGGAATGTTATTATTTAAAGAGATCACAAAAATTGCTCACAAGTTTCCTGAATATACATTTGTAATGCCTGTTGCAAACAGGTATCTTAAAACAGGTAAAGCAATAAAGAAAAATATGATTTTTGTAGAGTATGTACCTCAACTAGGTCGTAAAATACAAAAGTGCGCAGCTTTTATAACATACGGTGGGTATAACTCTACAATGGAAATACTAAAGGGTCAAGTTCCTTCAATTATAGTGCCTAGACAAGATGGACACAAATTAGAGCAGTTTGTCAGAGCTTATGCTTTTGAACCTTACGGCTATTTTAAAGTATTAAATAATTTAGAGTTTCATAAATTATCAGAAACACTTGACTATATACTCAAAAATAAACCTAAACCTTTTGAGTTCAGTCTTGATGGCACAGAAAATTCAACAAATGAGATCATCAAAGTACACAAAAGAGATTCTTAAAAGAACTATAAAGAACTGGAAGTACTCTATATCTAATGGAGAATTTCAAACAGTTGTACATGCAAAAAGAAACGAGAAACTTCACAAGTTATATGAAGTTAAAAAAGCTCATTCATGGATTTTAAAAACAATAGAGGATAAAAAATTAAAGAAAAGGTTAGAGTCTTGTAAAAACATATTATTAGTAGGTTGTGGATTATATCCTTATTCTTTATTTGATATGCATCGTAGATTTCCTAATATTAATTATCACGGAATAGAAATATCAGAAAAACGTGCAAAGCTTGCAAAAATTATAACTACAGAAACACCTGCTAGAGACGACCTAAAAATTTATTGTTCTGCGGGTGAAGATTTTGATTATTCTTTTATGTCTGATGAGGATATGGTATTTATATCAGTAGATGTAAACGAAAAAAAGATATATGAACAAATTATAAAAACAAGCGGGGCACAGATTTACTCGTGCGCCCCGTATAAGTCTTCTTATGTAAACGGAATCTTTACTTAGATTTTGGTCCGTATATTTCTTTTAGTGAAACCTTTTCGCGCTTTTTTAAAGCCCTTTTCTTTTTCTTTTTAGGTTTCGGCATTGAGCGTTGAAAAACCTCTGGAACGATCATTAACTTTTAACTGTTCTAACTGTTTGTGTTAGAGGATTTTTTACTTCTCTAATAGTAAGGTCATGGCCAGAACGATAGTATTCAAGAGTTTCCCTTTTTTTAGCCGGATCATACTCTTCACGGAGACCGTAACGGTTATCACCGATATTTACGGTCTTACCTTCTCTCGCTTCGGCTCCTGATAGTGTTTTAGCCATTGGTGCTCCTTAGCGCATGTCTTTGATGACTTTGCCACCCATGCCTTTGGTCACGTCTTCAGATGCTACAGACACACCTTTAGAGATTGCTCCACGAGCACCAGGAGTATTATCACCAGTACGGTAATTACCACCAACTTTAGGTGCTCCTTCATTCATAGAGCCTTGACCTTTTTTCATACCACCAGTTACATTAGCTCCATTAGAGCCTGCAGCGGTATCAGAAGGATAAGCTGCTGACGCTATGCCTTCCATTGGTTGTTTAGCTGATTTTGAAATCATTGCCATGATTTATTCTCCTTTTATAGAATTATTATGCAATTGTTGCAAGAATTGTTTCAGTTGAGTTACCAACGTTAGCTGTGTTTGGACCACAAAGCATGGTTTTAATAGCTGTTGATGGAGTAGCTGCAGATGCTGCTGTATGATAAGCATTTGCTCCGAAAGTTGTGAATGTTGCAAATACGTTAGCATTTGAAACAATAGCTTTATCAACGTCTGCGTCACAGTAATGCATTTCAACTTGGTTTACGCCAAGTGCGTTAGCATGGATACCATTATGAATAACAGCATGTTCTGCGTTAATAAACTTACAGTTACGGAAGACAAGCTGAACGTCATCATTACCTGATTTAGTAACAGCAGCGTTTGCTCCAGCAGGGTTACCAGTAACTACGTTGTCCTGACCTTTAAGTGTTAAGTTCTCAAAAGTGATTGTGCCTGAGCAGCTGTCACTTAAAGTAACACCTAGCGCAGCACCGGCTGCACCATCGATAATTACGTCATCACGATTTCCCATGCCTCTGAAACAAAGATCAGTTGCAGTAATAGAAGTAGGTGCTGCATGAGTACCTGGATAGATTTGAATTGTGTTGTCACCCTGAGTCAAAGTTGTTGAATCAATCGCTGCGATTGTGTTAAAGTTTGAGTTCGGGCCACCGATATTATAGACTAATGCCATAGTTTTCTCCTTAAGGGGTTATATCAATACTGTATTTTTACAGATATTTAGATATATGTCAAAATTTATTTTTTACGTTTCTTCCCTGCCGAGCTGAGTGCTATTGCCACTGCTTGCCGACGTTGGGCTTCTTTGGTAGTCGTACCCGTCCTTTTAGCTAAGGTTCTAACACCTTTAGCACGAGCTTTTGAGGGTTTTTTCATTAGCTCTTTAATATTTGCTGATATAGTTTTTTGAGATTTACCACGCTTAAGAGGCATTCATCATTCTCACAGACGGAGGAGTCATATCGTCTTCCTCTTTAGCCTCTGGCTCTACTGGTTCTGATTCACTCTCTTTTGGCTCACTAGAGTAAAGCAAATAATCTCTTGCACCATTTATGTAAGCTGAGGATACAGCAAGCTTATTTGTCCACCAAGTAGGAAGAGAAGCCTCTGAATCTTCAGGTAGAGCTTTCATTATGTCAGAAATATCTTCCATTATAGTTTGACACATTCTACGAGAAGATGCTACGTCAGTATGTCCATCTTTAATCTTAACCATTTTTTCTTCCTTAAATGCTTTAGTGCTTTGACCCATTTCACCTAGACTATCTTCCCACCAAGTAATCGCTGGATCTAGTGTATTATCATCAATAATTCTTTTTAACCTTCTATCATATTCTTCTCTAGTAGGTGGAGCAACCCCATTTACTGCGTCTATGACAAATTGAAGAGTAGCTGCTGCAATAGTGAGACTAGCACACTTACCTGTTACAATTTGATTAAGTTCATCAATCATAATAGTTGGAGATGCTGCTTTTAATAAACCAACCATATTTTTCGGTACAGTAAAATATAAACTACCTTCAACATAAATTTTTGCAGGATAAGGGTGTAATTTATTAGTATTTGAATCAACGATCTTAACTATATCAAATCCATCAATGTTTTTAAAAGTCATTGAATATGCTTCATTATCTTCTGGATTTTTTTCAACATATGAAGGAGTGCCAAAAGCATCAATTAACTTAGTAGCAAAATTTCTTGGGCCTTCATATTCCCAATCTCCTATTTCAATACCTTTATATTCCATTTACTTCTTTCTGAACCCAATTGGCTTAGAGTATTTAATGGGATACCCAAGCTTACGTTCTTTACTAATATATTTTTCAAGAGTAGAATATCCTAATTTTCCAGAAGTAGCAAGTTTTCTAATCTTCTCGTTACGTCTTATGCCTTGGTTAGGGAATCTTAAAAACTTAAATTTTCCAATTTTGCTTACTGTTTTCATTAATTACCCCATTGGTTACTAGCATCTATCTTTTCTTTAGTGCCGGTTTTTAAATTTTCTTCGGTTTTTTCAATAGATGACACTATTTTACCACATTGTGATTTACACAATTTAAATGATCGATCATATCCTTGTAAAAACTGCTGAAGCTTATTCCAATAATTATACGATATAATTTTTTGAATGGGAACTTCAAATCCGTTAAATAACCGTTCAAACTCTGGAGGATAATAAAAACGATCATTCTGTTTATCAAAATAGTGACCACCTGTCCAACAACACCTGAAAACTAAACCGTTGGGAGAAACATACCATTTACCCCAGTCGCCCCACACACAATGTATTTTACGTTCAGCCTCTTGATATTCACGAGTCTTTTTTGAGTGGATAAACTGCCCTGACTTAGGAGCAAAAACGTCTCTAGAAGTTTTGACTGTAGAAAAAGTAGTAAACCCTGTTTGTTTAGCGATTTTACGTGCTTCTTCTATCTGGTGTTTATTATGTTCAAATACAATATATTTCCAATGTACTTGAGCGTTAGAAGAGTCAATTACAGCCTTTGCATTTGATAAAACTTTATCAAACTTTGTATTTATTCTGTATATATGGTGAGTATCCTGAAGACCATCTAAATCAAAATTTATAATATCATCTTTAGTTAAAATATTGCCTACATCATTCCAATAGTCTTTATTATGTATACCACCATTAGTATGGATTAATAACCTTGTTCCACGAGACTTAACATAAGAAATAATTTCTCGAAACTGCTTATTCATAATAGAGTCTCCAAAGTTTCCATTTAAAACTAACCACTGAAGGTTATCTAATAGGTCTGGATTAAACAGTTGTTGAAAACGTTCTAAAGATATCGTATATTTTGCCTCGTTCAGATTAATACGAAGAGGCTTCCACCGATGACATGCAGGGCATTTAGCATTACATCTAAATGTTAGCTCAGTAGTAAGTTGTTTTATTTGTTTCATTAGTGTAATATTTGAGTAATAACAGTTAGACCAGCGGGGATACTTGCGTCTGTAAGTGCTATTGTATTATTCGCTACAGTTACAACATAATCATTGTTTGAAGTACCTGGAACGTCTTTATTTTGAATAACACCATCGATAGAAACATAAAGAACGTTAGCAGGTGTACCTATAGCCTTACCTAAAAAGAAAACATTAGAAGTTGATGTAGAAGTATTAACATTTGTAAAAGGGGTTAATAGAACTGCACCACCAGATAAAGCAGCAACATTATCTTGTACAACATCAAGGTTAGCGTTTAATTGAGTATTTCTAGCTTCAATATTTCCAGAAACCACATTAATATTTGCATTTAACCTAGTAAAAGTTACAAAATCATTTGAGGCAGCCACTGAAACGTTTGTAACTCTTCTACTCTCAATAGCATCTGCATTTGCATCTAAAGTGTTGATATTTGTTGTTAAAGTAGCAACATTATCTGTAATAGAGGTATTTAAATCAGCACCATTATACTTTATAGTTGCGGCGGTTATAATGCCTACATCAAGATTACCTGATGTAACAGGAGATATTGCTGTATTTGTTGATGGATCTTTAGTATCTGATATTTTAAAGGTTGTCGCTGACTCATCATAGAAAAAAGCAGCATTGCCTTGATTACCTCTGTTAAAAAGTAATCCTACGTCTGCTGCGGGGGTTCCAGTAGCAGAGTTTGCTAACATTAGTAAGCGGTCTTGGACGACCATGTTAATGCTATTGGCTGTTGTTGTATCACCACTAACAACCAGATTACCTGCAATGACTAAATCATCACTCATATTTACCTGACCAGAAAAAGTGACTGATGCTAAATTAGCTACTCTTCTCGCCTCAACTCCGTCAACATTTGATGATACTATGTTTAGATTAGAATTAATCTGAATTGTGTTCGCGTTTGCAATATCTGCATTTGAATGTGCTAAAACAACATTAGCTTCTGCTGCTACAACATTAGAATGAACCGTATTAACAGCAGTTTGATTTATTGCAACGTTATCCTGAACTACATCTATATTGGCGTTAAGACGAATTTCAGATGCAGCTGTATTAGCACTAGCATCGAGTAAGTCAAGTGTAATTGTCCCACTTTGAAAATGCCTGGCCTGAATAGCAGCGTTTTGCATTTTATCAGCCGAGACTACATTTGATCCAATTGACGCAGTTGTAATACGAGTTAATGCCATTTAATCTTCCTTATTTAGAGTCTTCTTCAAGCTCCGCAAAAAATTCTGCTAAAAAATCTTTTTGTTCAAGAGGTTTTTCATTTTCAAATTCATCTTCATCAAAAAATTCTTTTATAAAGTCTTCTACTTGTTGGTCTACAGATGGTGGAGCGATCAAGTTATCATAGTCTTCATTTACACAAGCACACTTAACAAATGTTTTGATCCACTTTATATCTTCTTCTGAGTTTTTTTCAATATCACCTAAAAACCATTTTACTTCAGAAGCTCTAACCTCTCCATTAAATTCTTCATAGTAAACGTCAGTTATATCACCCTGAACCATTTCAATAATTTTAGATTCTTCTTCTCCAATTATATCAAGAGGAAAAGAACGCACTAATCGAGGAGATGACTTGCCTTTTGATAGGTCACGATACGCACAGTATACAGTTTTAGCATTATCTTCATCGATGTGAAATTTGAAGTATTCCAATGTTTTATTTCCTTTTATGTTTTTATTATATAATTCACTACAGAGGTTGGGATAGTAGTTGCATGAGTGTGTGAGGCTTGGGTCACGCCAGTAACAAAAGCAGTTTGTGTAACATCTTTTGTGCCACTACCTGCAGTGTCATTCCTAGTAGCTGTAGTTAAAGTTAAATCGCCATCACCGTCTGCAGCAGTTGTTGCAACAGAAGAAGCACTCATAGAACCTGTTTGTGTTCCTAGTGTACTATTGTTAGTTCCTTTACCTAAAGGAACCCTATCTCTTAAATCAGGTACATTAAATGTAGATGACCCATTTCCAATTCCATACCCAGTGCCTGCAATCGCAAATAAAGCAGCGTAAGTAGTTCTTGATACAGCAGTTCCGTCACACAGAAGATAACCAGTAGGAGCAGAAGAGCCACTCCAAGCTATTATAGATCCTGCAGGAACAATAGGAACAGGAGCTGTTGTACCTCCTTGAATCGCTGATTGAAGTGCAAGGTTTGAAGCCATTGGAGCATAAGCACTAGCTTGATCGAGTAAGTTAAGACCAGCAGTTACACCTGCAGCACCGTGTATGCCTACTAAGGCTACGTTAGCAGTGTGTCTTGTCATAAAACCAATAGAAGCATCTTTATCTGCAGCTGATGATAATTTTAATGTTGCAGCTGCTCCTACTCCCCCATCTCCAGTAGCTGTAGTGAAGTCAACTTTAGAGAGTAATACATTACCGTCTTTTATTCTATCTGCTGTGATTGTTGCAAGAGCAATCATTGTATTAGTTACAGAACTATTAGTTGGCGGAATACCTACGTCAATAAAGTCTGCCATAGTCCCGTTATTCGCTACGTTTAAATACAGTCTTGCATTAGCAGATAAAGAACCAGAAGCAGATACTGTAGCAACTAATTCCCCTATCTCATAGCTCGCTACATTTCCTGCTAATGCAACGATACCATTTTCAACTCTATTTCCAATACCAACGCGAGTAAAGTTACCGCCTACAGGAGACGATTTTTTATGAACTGTGTCTGAGATATAAAGTGCGTTTGTAGTTGCACTTCTATACAACATACCATCTTGTTCACCAGTAGCTGCTCCTGAAATAGTTATATTTTGTCCAGCAGGGATTGCTGTAGATTTAAAGTTAGTTAATAAAGAGCGCAAAGACGTATTAAAATTTGCCCTTGAATTATTCAGTGAGGTTCCAGCAGTTGGTTCAACATAGGTGTTTGAGTCAACAGTTGCCATTAAGTTATACTCCTATTGCCGTTACTTGTACTTGTATACTTTGATCTGTAGGTGCCAAAGCATCATTTTCTATATCAAAAAGTCTAAAAGCAACGCTATCTTTTGTGCCTGTAGTAACTACTGCAGTTTGGGCAGTAGCTGTGTCGATTGCCTGTAACGTAATCACAGGTCTATTCTGAAAGCCAGCTGATGTGTAATCAACTGATTTTGGATTTCCGTTATAAGTTACGGTATCTTCAAAAATGGTTTGTTCTTTTTCTATAGTATATCTAAACTTATCGATTGTAAAGTCAAATTCATCTGGCTTTGTGTTGTTAACAATAAATTTTAATTGGAAGTGTCTAAAGGTTCTTGATCCTGCTTCGTATGGGACAAAACCTTCATTAACGCTTGAACCTACAAAAGCAGATACATTTACATTACCGTTAGCAAATTTAACAATATTAGCGGCCTCTGATGAGGTTCTAATAAATGTTTGAGTAGTTAAGGCTCCAATAGATCCGACGTAAGTGCCTACTCCTCCAGGATCACCCCACTGATTTAAATCAACTAAGAAGTAAGAACTGCCTGCAGCTGATAAGTTAGCCATAGTGTTAGCACCAGTAGATACCCCATTTGCAAAAAATGTTTCTCCGAGTGCGACAGCGTTGGCATTAACAGCGCCTGCTATAAGAGCAAACGTATTAGCGTTTGAAGTATCATTAGTAAAGTTTCCATGCATGTGGATAGCATATACATTACCAAAGTTATCTCCACTCATCATAGTTTCGTTATTGGCGTCATATCTAAAATCAAGAGAAATGCTGTTAGAAAAGCCAAGAATATGACCTATTCCACCAAGGCTCGAATCTTTAAGAATTCCTGCAGGGGCTGCTTCTGTAACACTTTGAGTGATATGCTCGTGCTGATCATTCCAAGTAGTTTCGATTGATTGTGTACCTTCAATATCTACCAACACAGAACCTGTAATCACAGACCCAAAGTCTCTTACTTGTGTGATATAAGTAGCTGTGTTATCAGCTAAAAGATCTGTAGGTGAGCCACCAATAGCTGAAAATCCTTCAGAAGTGCCATTTGCGTTATCAACTACTGATGTGGGTAGAGCAACAACAGCAGTGCCTCCTGTATTAGAATTTGCAAAAGAAGGAAAATTAAACTCTCCAGCGTTAGTATTAGTTATATCTGTAAAATTAACAGAAGGACTATCTTCGTTAAATGCTGCCACAATAGTTGAACGTTTTGGTCTTGTAGTAGTTAGGGTGATAGCTACTACATCATCAGAAAAGTTACCACTAGTATCTCTGGTTCTAGCTAAATATGTGAATTCACCAAAAATATCGATTGGAACCGATTTTCTATTAACACCAGCAGCAACACTAACATAAGGAACACCTGCAATAAAATTCTCTATAGTCGCTGAGAGACTACCTTGTATCCTTCTAATAATAACTTCTTTTAAATCAAGGTCAGTTAGCTCGTCGTTAGTTCTATCGTATTCCCAAAACAGAGTAATCTGATCACTTTGCTGTCCCCCAGTAAAATTAAATATGTTCGCTGGCTTTGCACTCTTACCTACGATTGATTTAGTTATAGTAGCTGAAGCACCTCTTATGTTCTTATTTAAAGGAGTAATTCTAAAAGTTAAAATATTAGTCTCAGCGACAGGTCCCCTATTAATACCACTAACAGTATATCTTATTTTACCATCGTCTTCTACCCCTGCTGCAGATACTTTTGCAGTATTAAAAGAAAGTAAATCAGTGCCCCCATCATTACCACCTACGGTGCCTACATTATCGAGTTTATAAGAGATTTCGTAATCTGTTACGTCTTGTCCTAGAATATGATCAAAACTAAGGGTCGCTCTAACAGCAACTCCAGAATTCTGCTCTCTATAAAGAGATTCAGCGATGCTTAGACCAGTTACTTTACGAATTGGTATTGGACTGATGCTAATACTTTTTTCAACGAAAGGGCTAGTTCTTTGATTGTTGTTAATATTTCTAGCCTTTACAGAAACCACCCCAGGGCTAACATCTGATATTCTTTGATCTTCAGCAACAAATAATTTCTCATAATCAGAACTAAGTAGTAGGTCGTAAACACTGTTATTAGCTAATCTAAAGTTTCCAGGAAATGTTGCCTCATCATAGTCTAAGGTACATACATTTGCAGAAACATTATTGATAGTGCCTGTAGGATTTGGTGAAATATTTGTAAGAACCACCCCTGCTAAATTACTCTGTGGAGTGTCGCCAAATTCTACTCTAAACACTGAATTTGCGGTTAATGCACCATTATAGCTAGCAGAAGCAGGATCATAACTTGTATTTACAATTGGAAACGTTTGCCCAGCGCTAATTTGAACATTATCACCAACTTCAATTGCTGGAACAGTGTAGTGATCTATCTCACAAACAAAAGAAGTATCTCCACTTTGTACTTGATACTCTACGTTATCTTTAAATGTAGTGTTTTTATTAAGAGTAAACTGTCCAGATGACTTTTCTATGCCATCTACAAAAAATCTCATAAAATTTTTGTCTCGTACCCTAACAGGTAAATCTATATGCTGATTAGTTCCTGTAGAAGCAGTTATAGTATTTTGAAATCTTATTTCTTTTTCAGTACCACTTATATAAAAAGAATTATTTGCATAAAACCTAGCATCTAAAAGCTGATTGATGGTTATGAAAAAAGGTGCTGGAGGCAATTGTTCTGTTAGTAAAGTAGAACCTGCTAAGGTATTTTCAATATCTAAGGTATCCTCAGTCTTATCGAAGGTGACAATATTTGCGGAAAAATTTACTATATCAGAGGCAAAACCAATAAAATTCTTCTCGCTGTTTATCGTTGCTTTTTCTTTTAAAGGTACAGTAACAAAATCTGACCCTTTAAGGCCTAGAAAAGAAGCATCATTTACTTCTAGTATATGTTTTGCAAAGTTAAGGTCATGAGCTACGTTCAATCCCTCAACAACTAATCTTACATTACTAGTTCCATCTCCGTTATCTATAGTTGAGTAAGCGTTACACAAAAGCTTAATCTCACCTGCAAAACTTTGAAACCCGTTTTTACCTCTTAGCACTGCGGAACTATTATTACTTAGTAAGGCTGCGTTATCCACAGTCAAAGTTAACGCACTCTGTTTAGAATTATTGACTAGAGTAGTCCCTTCAGGGAGCGCAACAAAATATTGAGTTTGAAAAGTTTGTTGATACCCTAATCGGTCAGTCTGATTATTTAAGAGAACATCAAAAACTACAGACCCATCTAATCTTCTTCTCGGAGAGGATACTAAAGAAAAATTTGGAGTTGGGGGTGCGCTAAAACCACTTTCTATATCTATGTAAGCTGTGGGAGTGTAATCTATAAAAGTATCTGAATCAGCATACACATTTGATATATATTCTTTAGCAATAAGATTAACTTCTTCTGACTCAGTTTCTCTTTCAATATTAGAAATAGTAAATAATTTACCTGCTTTATTAGTGTAGAAATTGCCTGGATTTTCCCATTCACCAATACTCCATAGATCTCCTTTTTTAGGAACATTATTAGAAGTAAAGGTAGTATAAGAATCTATTGCTTTAGTGATAGGATTAAACCGCCCAGTAACAGTAACATTTGCTTGATCAAAACCTAGTGAAATATTATCTGTTGCAGATAAAACAAAGTTAGTGTTACTTAAAATATATAAATCTACCCTATCATCATCAGTTGATATAACTCTAAGAGCTAATGGTGCTGAATTAGCTGTAAATGTTGTGGTTTTAAGAGATGGATTAGTAAAATGCTCTAACAAAACATTAGACTTATTTGTAGCAGTTGAAGAATCTCCTAGTACTTTACCACCAAAACCATAATTAATTCCTGTTAAGTTTTGAGAGATAGATACCACATCACCAGGAGACAAACTTAGAGCTTCAGTTGAAGTGGTAAAAGCCACTACTCTCCTTAAGTATTTTGAAGCTGCAATTTGATACTGAGCAAAACGAAGTGCCTGGCTTCTACGGGTTACCCCTGCTAAGTCAAGTGAAGTAACATTTTCAATAGTGCTTCTGTCACTGCCATCATTAGCATCTTGAGCATCAATACGAGCTACTTCTCTTTTATAGTGATTTGTAGGCTCTATGTAGCTTACATCTACTCCTGTTACTAAGTCACTTTCTCTTCCTCCGCTAACTTGAAAAGTGCCTTGTTTAATATTAGTTTCATTAAATACCATTACAGGTAGTTGATCTGGTAAGTCAACAGCTAAAGAAATTTTTCCAAAAGAGTGTATAATAGTACCTCTAAAAGCTGCTGCAAGAGAGTTAAGAGTCTCTATGGTGGGTTTTATATCGGAAATAATAGTGTCACAAATAAACCTTCTTTCTAAAACGTTAGTGCCTGTAGGAACACCCACTAAAGTTTCTCGAATTGAAGTAAACTGTCCTCTTGGTTTATGTCTAAATGAACCGTCTGCTTGACCAGTTACACCAGTAAAAGTACCAGTAACAGCATCACAAGCATCGCAGTACTGTGCAACTTGATAAAATTTATATTTATCAATATTATCTTCAGGTATACCTAAACCATAAGAAGTATTAGTTAGAATATCATAAATAACCCAAACAGGGTTTTGAGTCCATGAGTATACAAAAGTACCGTCCCAAGTGCCAACATAAATCTGTGGATTAGCATGGGTTTTAATCGTAGAGGAGCTAGAGCCACAAAAAATACCTGCTTGAATGGTCCAAGACGTAGAAGTTAGTGAGGTTGATAATACGTGAGAGGCTCCGTTAGCAATAGTTACAGGAGATGCGGGTCCAGCTGAGAATGTTTCAATAGTATTACTGCTAATAGATTCACCACCTAAATGGAACGTGCCATATGACCAACCACTAGAAGGTGCTGTTAAGTCAATCCGAACTAAATCACCAGCACTCAAAGATAGAGTGCCTGTTACGCTTTTTGAAGTATTTGCAGTGGTCAAAGATTCAGACTCTGTGAGAGACCCGTTTACATAGATGTCTACCGTACCCGTTAGGCTGCCTTGAACATAGTATTGAAATAAATAGTTATACGTACCTGTGTGATCTACATTAAAACTTCCATCAAATCTACCAGGTGTGCCGTTATCTCCCCATCGAGTAGTTGAAAAAATCCTACCAAGAGAGTTTATTTGAGGAGGAACAGA
>MDSZ01073185.1_pt1 | contig 18374 bp, 7 predicted proteins | sample 811201 | NCBI WGS metagenome assembly MDSZ01 (sample SAMN05326647, study PRJNA326480) | marine metagenome | isolation source: seawater | place: Indian Ocean: North | collected 2010
ATGGGGTTTATATTTAAATAAACCCCATCTTTAATATATTATTTTTACATCACTATTCGGTAAATGTTGCACCAGTAGGTTGTATTGAAAAGTCTAATACAATAAACTCGGCAGTTTTTGTAGGTTGTAAGAATATTTGCCCATATAAAATATTCCTATCTACAATATCTGGAGTATTATTAGTATCATCCATTACTACTCTAAATGTATCTAACCCACTTTGTGACTTCACTTGATCTAAATATGGATTAGCAATATTCAAGAATCTTTCTCTTGTTTGAGCATTGTTTTGTTCAAACACTAAGAATCTTGAAGAAGCTGAAATGAACTTTTTAACTTTAATCATTAACCTTCTAACATTTACCCTATCAAGAGCTGATGATTTTTTCTGTAGAGTTTTTTGACCCCACACACATACACCTTGACCAGGAAATGTTGCGATTGGATTAACATTTGATTCATACAATGTATCTCTGTTAGAATGAGTTAGTTTTCTAGCAGCTTGAATTACTGTATCTAAACCACCACGATTCAATCCAGCAGGAGCGAACCACGGCGCTGCTATTTTATCATTAAATGAATAAATACCAGACAATACAGTTGAAGGTGGCACCCATCTCATTGTTCCTGTTTGAGAATCAGCAACTTGAACCCATGGCCAGTATGTAGCAGCATAGTTAGTATTTCTTTCTTCAGCTTTAGCAGTTACATTACCAATATTAGTTGTTTGATAATCAACAGCATCATAAATTAAGAAAGCATCACCTCTTGTTTCACAAACATCTACAGCTTTTGTTATTGTAGAAGCGTGACCTCCAGCGAGAGAATCAACAATACCTGGAAGTAATATTAAATTAATATCATATTCATCGGCATTAGCTAAAAGATTAAGTGCGTCTTTATAAGCGTCTGTTCCATCTGCACCACTCGAAAGAACATATCCTTGTGAATTTCCACTACTTATACTTTCATAATAATTATATGCTACATTTGTTTTTGTACCTTGCATATTTCCTAAAGCATCAACACCTGAATACCCATTATCTCCTCCAGTAAATCCACCATGTGATGAACCACTACCAACAGCAGGTAAAGAAGATGATAGTGAATTGTCTCTTATAACACCAGTTGTGTCTAAATAATCTACAGTATCTTTAACATCTGAAACATAAACATACTTAGATTTATTTGGATAAGAACCACTCATTTGTAAGAAAGGATCTGAACCACCTGAACCTACTATATTAGTAACAGAGTCACCTAATACTTTTGAAATGTAATTTGGTTGTTTTGGATCTAAAGATAAGTTATTCCAAGTTTCAAGTATTTGTTTACTTTTATGTGTATCATCACCTCTTCTGATTAAAAGAGTAAATGTACCTTTAGTATCATTTTTTGTTGAAACTTCCCATCTAATATTATCTATTGAACCACTTAACATTTTGTTTTCACTTGTAACAGTAGTATCAGCGTTATTCATTAAAGCACCATGTGCTATTGTATTAAGTTTAAATGATGTTTCTTCAGAGCCTGCAGAATTAGTACCACCACCAAGTATAAATCCATCAGTATCTGCACCAGCAGCTGGAGCAGTTCCAAATGTACTTGGAGTAGCAGCAGAGGATGTCACAAATGTGATACCATTTGAACCCTCACCAGCAGAAGAACCACTTAATCCTAATAGTGCACCTACTACATTTGTTGTCACATTTAATCCATCAACAGCATCAATTTCAGAAGCTAAGTTTGCTACTTGAGTAGCAATAGTAGGACTTTGTTGGAAGAATCTAATAGAATCATCAGAAGCATCCCCTCCACCATCAGCTGAAGCAATAAATACAAATTCATTACTGCCTTCTGTAATTTTGTATCTTTCTCCACTTCCTGCAGAAACTAAAGTCATTGAACCAGTAGCAAAATTAACACCTGTTACAGAAGTCGAATCAGTTGTAAGTGCAGTAGCATTAGCTCCTTTAAAGTTTCCATCAAGTATCCTAACAACAGTTAGTCTACCTGCATGTGTTAAATATTCTTTCGCAGTCATAGATGTTAGATAAGTGTATTGATTTGAACCACTTAAAAAAACATCTCCAAATTTTTCTTGAAATTCTGCGTAACTTGTTACTACGGTTGGCACCATAGCTGGTCCTTTTACAGTTGGACCTATAACTGCTGCTCCTATATCACCTACAGCTGCAGGTAGAAAAGAAGCATCTATCTCTTTGGTAAATACACCAGGGGATACTATTTTTTCAGCCATTTGGAGTTCTCCTATTTATTTGATAATTATCGAAATTTTTAATTGATATAATAGATAATAACAATCATATATAAATATATAGTTCAAACCCCAAACGAGAAATTATTTTTTATATTTATTTACTTTCTTCGGTATTTTTTGGAGTAAACACACCAGTATTTACATCTAAATTACCATCACCATATTTTTTATTAATTGAGTCTACGAAATTTCTTTCTTGTTCTTGAATGTTTTCAAATTCAGATTTAACTTCTTCTTCAGCTTTGTGTAAATCTTCCATTTGTTGGTCGAATTTTATTTTATTAATGTTGATTTGACCAAAAGCATTTTGTACTCTAACATATGATTGTCTGATTTCTGTAACTTGTTTCATTTCTTCTTCAGTAAATTTTACTTCTGACATTTATAACCTCCGTGTTAATTTTCATATATAAATATATATTAAATTTAAAAAACGATAAATTTATTTTCCAACTTGTTCATTTGTAGCATCACCTTCATAACCAAACAAAACTTTGGAAGGTGAAAGTTTTTTCTGAACTTGACTCATTTTACCCATAACTATAGAATTAGTTTCTTCTGGTAATAAATAACCTTTTGTTGTTACTGAAAATGTTGATTTAATAAACCTTTCACCCCTCGAATCCATTTCTGAAGCATCACTTACAGAATCTATTGTAGATATAAATCTATATGTATTTTTATCTCCCCAATATGTTTTATCATATTCCATAAAACCCTCTACTAATGGATTCATTTGTTCAATAAAGTTTGTCCAAAGTATAAATTCATAAGTTATATTTACATAATTAGGAATACTTGTAACTAAATTTTCATAAACAGGTAAATCATTTGTTTGAACTGCAAACCTAGAATATCTATTTTTTTTAGACCAACCATTGTTTCTAACTATTTCAGTATATCTTCTTCTAATATCATGTTCATAACCTGGAATCATATCACTTTTTTCAACAGCAGTTCTTTTTAACATAATCAAAGGTAAAACAAGAGAACCATTTTTATCTCTCATTACACCTCTTTTTCTAGCAGATTTCCATCTTTCTTCGTTACCATACATTATGGTAACTTTTATTTTTTCATTAGCTTCTTGAACTGTAGGTTTTATAATATTTTTCACATAAGACATTATAGATGTATCAACATCTTTAAGTGTTATTGAATATTGTTTACTTAAATCAATACCTGGAATAATAGTTTGTGAGGAATTTCCACCACCACGATTACTTAAATCCCTTTGAGAGGTTTGAGATTCTCTTGATATGGTATTTTTATCAACTAATTGTCTATCTGTTATTGGTTTTACAGCCATAATTTTCTCCTATGTATAAATATCAAAATTATTATATTTATTGTAAAATTTCTGGTTTTTCATGACCAATAATTATAGAAGGATCAATGTAACATTTAAATCCATTTTCTTTAGCATTTTGTTGAAAAGCTGTATCTTCTATAAAAGCATCTTGATGAAGTTTCGTATCTAACAATGTTTCTGATATAAATGGTTGTTTCCATTTATTACAATTTTCTAATTTTTCAAAGACTCCTTTTTTAACCAACATCCAACCCATACCATTAGAATACATTTCAATCAAACCTGATTCATCTCGTTTCATATTTTTTAATTTTTCTTCTGTAACTTTTTGATTGTTATTCAACATAGCATATACTCTTCTACCATATTCATCTTTCATTTTAGCTAAATAAACTCCTGAAACTATATCCTTGTCTTTATGATATAAAAGTTTTTCAAAATGTTCTGGTTTAAAAACCATATCAGAATCAATCCACATCATATAATCGTAATCAGGCCACATAGCTGAAACATACCTTGAAATAAATACTCTTGAGTTATGTATAATTGGACTATATAGAAAATGAGATTCCCATTCTATATTTTTAGATTCTAAATATTTTATTAATTTTGTCCAAGAACTTAAAAAACTATTAGAAAAGTTTAGACCTGGAACACAAAAAATTATTTTCATTACATAACCTTTATTTAATTTTTAAGTACAATAACAAGTACCTGAACCACCACCTTGTTGATTTCCACAACTAGCACCTGATTGACCTCCAGAAAAACCTTCTGGATAACCAGTACAACACAACGGACCATAGTAACCAACAACCTGTGTTCCGTTTGGACAAAAACTAGCATCTCCAATCACAGAACCAGTTCCACCAATACTAGAACCAGCACCTGGAGCACCAAAATCACAACATCCATTTTCTATAGGAGGATTAATACCGCTACCATCAGATTCATAACAAGGTGCATTATACCATGGTTGATAATTATTAGCACTTGGTATCATACACCCTCTAAATATACAACAATCATTTTCAGTTTCTACCCATTCCATAGACATAATTTGTTCTTTTGTTGGTACAGGGTTATTATCATAATAACTATTACAAGGTACATTAGCTCCACCCTCATTAGCATTTTCAGCATAAACAGGTGGCTGTGTATTTAAAAATGTTGGATTAGTAGTACAACCTACAATTGGTATAAAACCTTCTGGTATTGGAATAGCCATATCTTCCATTGACAATTGTGAAGAATAAGGAATAGGAGTTGGTGCTGGTTTTTCCTCCGCTGGACCACCACTTAGAACTGTTGAAGATTGTGCAAATTCATCCATAGTCCATTGGAAGTAACTAGTTTGTGTGTTAATTACAGTACCATATAAATTTTTACCCATACACCATTGAAGACCACTTCCATCAGGACAAGGACCTCTATACCTATTATCGTATTCATCCCATTGGTTTGCATTTTCATTATGCCATTGATTCCATTTCCAATTACTAGAACCAGGAATGACATCCCTAAACGCACCACCAGCCCAATGACCATGACACGAATCATCTGTTGTACCTGGAACCCAAGGATCTAAACCTTGAAATTCAAAAAATTCATTAGTACCATCTAATGGTATTTGAGCTCTACCTACTTGTTGATCGACACAATTACTTCTATAACAATTGTAGTCAGTTCCTAATTCATCACATTCACAATCACCACCAGTCCATTCACAATTTCTGTTACCACAAGCATCTTCAAGTTGTTCACAAGATGATGAATCATCTGCCTGATGACAATTTGAACCAAATTTCTGTAAAATTATATTTTCACCCCAATGTATACCTGGCCAATATCCAAACTCATTACCTGAAACACCAAGATAATTAAAACCATAACCAGCAACCATATTCATAGTAGGTTGATCAAAAATCCAATCACAAGAATAACAACCCTGTAAACCAGGATAATTTGGATTAGTTGAAGTACTACCAGACCAACCATCACAATACTGGTTAGCACCACATTGACAGTGATACTCACAATGTGTTTGATTATTACCACCACCTAATTCAGCAAGTCTTTTTGTAGGACAAGGTGCGTTGTGTAAAGTACTATATCCTTGTATAATACCCATTTGACCTTCAGTCTCATTACAAGTTGATATTATTACTCCGAAACCACTCACAAAAATAGTTCCACTTGGACACCATCCATAACTGTTATACCAACCAGAACATGATGCTGCAAATGAACCATCTATATAATAAATACCATCACCACTACAAGTGGGGTTTATTTGTGGTTGTACTACAATTGGTCCAGATTGTTCAACTGATGGATCTATACATTGATATGGTGTTGGACCTGAATTACAAGAATGGGTCCTATCTACACAAGTTTGTTCACAACAATCACCAAAATCATATCCACACTCAGCATAGTTACAAGTAGTATCACACATACCATCAGGTGTCCAAGAACCATCACCTTGTACACCAGTTTCATGACTCCACTCGTGATTAAATTTACAATAAGGTGCTGCTGCCATACAATCAGTTATACAAACACTTCTCACTTCACCGTTAGCCATTGTAAAAGTTTTATATCCGTGAGGACAAGCACATCTTGATCTAGTACCAAAATCTGCAGAAAATGATTCTATACAACCACCTTTATCACTACAATCTAATTCAGTTGAATAACCACAATAACTATCACCACCATCTACTTGTTGACAATATCCATCATTTTTTGCTATATCACCATCACATATACCCCAACTACAATCATACATTGGAGAAGTTAAACAATATGGAGACCCAAACTGTGTAGAACCACATACATTAGCACTTGTAAAAACAGTAGTTGCTGCATTAAATTGTGGTGGTAATGGATTAAATGTTGACAATGAAGCTGCGTAAGTACTTGCTTCGTCACCAACAGCCCATGGGAAGCCAGGTGCTTCGAATCCACACATGTTTGGCATATCAGAACAATCTCTAACCCCTCTATTACAACCCGACCCATTATTACAATCAGGATTACTTGCAATATAACGATAATTATTACCGTGAATATAATCAAGACAAGTACTATCAGACAGACAAGCTGAACCATTTGTGTTACAAGCCGAAGTTGTACAACAAGTAGGCGCCATAACATTATTATTTCCAGGAGTACAATTATCAACATCATATACACATCCTGAATTTCTATCAAATTCAGTAAGTAAACTACCATCTCCAGGTAACTTTATTACATCACCCATTCCATCATCAAAAACTAAACCACCCGAGTCATATTTAACAATTCCTCCTTGAGCAAATTCAACACCTTGAACACCATCAGGTTTTACAGCTTTTATTTCTCTCTGTCTTTCTGTACCAACAGTTCCTTCAGTACATTGACCATTATGATAATACATCTCTGGACCATATGGTCCACCATTTTGTACACACTGACCAGTAGTATATGAACAATCGTTAATTGGTAAAGGATCATTACACCCATTGACATTATCACAAGTAAATTCAGTATATTCAGTATCACTATCATAACAAGATACACCAAGATCACATTCTTCTTGTGTTGCTGCTATACATTGTGCTGCACCATCATCTCCAGAACATTCAGCACCAGTATTGAATGTTAAACTACCTTGTCCAGAACACCAAGAAAAACCATTTGGTGCACAATTTTGTGTGGTATGACCACAACCATTTGCTGCAGTACAACCTGTACTTGTATAAAGAATATCACCATCACAGAAAGGATATTGTCTACCATTGTTTCCAGATGTAGAACCATCTGGTCCGTGATATGCACAATTATCTTCTGGATAAATACAACCACCTTGATTCACATCACAATCACCATCAGCATAATGTATATTATTGGTACAAAACGCAGGTCTATTACAACTTTCTGGAGTATCAACACACTCACCACCTAAACATCTTAAATCATAATGATATGTATTAGTATCATCATCACAATAATTTCCAGTATCACAATTCTCCATCATAAAATCACATTCACCTGAATCAGCTAAATCTGGATTACAATAATAATTATAATATCTTGTTGTACCATCACCAGCACATTGATTCGGTATTGAACCACAATCAATATTATTTGAATAATAACAACCATCAAAAGCAGAACTACAAGTTTCATCTATATACAAGGTGTCATCATCACAATAGTTTGGATCACCACAATAGTCTACTGCACCATGTTGACATTCACCTGAACTATCATTACAATAATAATCTGATAAATAGAAAATTTCACCAGCACCAACATCAGAACAATTATCTTCTATATCAGTACAAACTATGGTAGAAGAACTACAAACTCCTTGTCCTGTACAAAAACCATTAGTATGAGATGTATCACCTTCACAATATGGATAGGTAGTTGGTTCGTAGTTAGGAGTATGAACTGTACAATCATATGGTGTTTGTACACAAGCTGCTGAACCAGGACTACCTTCACATGTTGAATCTTTATAAGCTACATCACCATCACACATATCATTAATGTTATCACATATTTGATTTGCACCTACACCACAACCAGTAGCATCATCACAAAACCAAGTATTACCAACAACTTGATTACTATCACAATAAGGATAAGCACCAAGAGGACCATCACCACAATAATCTCTTGAATTTGTAGGTAAATCACATTCTACTGGGTTTGGATTACCAGCCCAATATGTACATTGTCTATTTGTATAATGATAATCACTATCACATATATCTTGACAAGCGGGTGCACATCTACAACCTTCATTGTTGTCTTGTGTTATACTAACAACCATAGAATCTGAATTTGTATCAACTCCTATATAATCATTACATGCATCAAGATACCCAGCACCAATATCTACACCATCGCTTCCACCTGGTGAACTTGGTTCACTATAGTGACATACACCACCAATGTCAAAACCACTTCTACCCCCAGCACCTACTTTATTATTAGCACAATCAAAACATCCACCATTCCAAGTATAACAATCATTATCATGACCTGGTGAATCAGAAGTACCATAAGTACCAGCACCACCATTTGTAGCATAATTATATGTTACACCATTATGTGATTCTAAATAAGATATGACATTACCATATGGAATACCATCACAAGGTCCACCACATACTCCACAGTCATCTAAATCTCCAGGATGAGATGGATCATCTAATGCATCACAATCATAACAATTTTCATCACAACCTAAACATAAATTTTGAGTTCCCTCTGGATCACAATTACCATATGCATCAAAACATTGTTCTTGATCGGTTATAGGTGTTGTTGTACATACACCACACACATCTACAGAAGAAACAGAAACACCATTAGCACCACTACACACACCAGCACAATCAACTATACTTCCCAAACAATCACAAGCACCATCTGGATATGGTGAACAAACCTCCGTCGCGTTTCCACTTGGAGCACAACCAGCATCACCACAAGGAAATTCTTCAGTTGGAGTACCTTGTGCACCACATGCATCATAAAATACTCCAGGACCATTTGGAGCACCAGCACAATCTTCACACCAATCCTCATCTGGATAAGGTGTTTCTCCACCAACACAACCACAATCACTCATATAAGCTCCACCATAAGGGTCACCGTTACAATCACAACAAGTGTCTGGACAACTATCAGCTGTAGCACTACATTGACCACAATAAGCAGAACCTTCTACATTGTTACCACCACAAACACCACAAGCATCTAATACATTTCCGTCACAATCACAAGCACCAGCATCAATTCCATCACCACCACATACGCCGCATTCATCTAAAACATTACCATTACAATCACATGCACCATCAGGTAAGGTAGCACAACCACCATTACAAGGTAAACCATAATTCGGCCATACAGAACTATTTCCAAATTCCACACAATCACCACAGTCATTTATTTTAAATAGACAATCAGCTAAATCACATACCATTTGACCATTACAACATTGTTGTTGAGAACTATTTTCACCACCACATACACCACAGTCGTCAATTACTTGAAAGACAGCTTCTTCAACACATTCACCAGTACAATCTACTCTTGTAACATTATAACCACCAAATGGAGTAGGTGTTCCAAAACCTGTAGGACAACCAGCTGATGTACAATCACCACCACAGTTTCCACAATGATCTAATACACGACAAGGTTGAAATTCAGCACCACCACCAACACAAGCACCTGCTAATAGTGGATCATTTGTTGGCACTAAATCAGGATTACAACATTGTCCATTATCTGGACCATTACAATAACCAGCTAATTCATCAACAAGATGTCCACATTCACAATTAGGATAATTATCCCACCCAGCAGCTTCTGGGTTACTTACATCATAATCACTACCTTCACAAGGACACCAACCACCATCAATACCACATTGTGTGACAAATTCATAAAAATTAGAAGGGTTACAAGTTCCACTAGCACAGGCATCTGCAACAAATTCGTTTGCACATAACATTAAAGTATCTGTACTTAAATCAGAAGGAAAATCAGGATGTTGATCACCATCTGAGTCTTTACAATATCTTGATTTATAATAACCACAACCACAACCATCTGGATCAAGATAATTTAAATCCATACTAACATCACCCACACAAGTACAAGCACCACCAGGACAACTACCACAATCTGTGTTATCTGAACCTATAGGATGTCCACAACCTGTATTAGAAGCTGTTGCACCACATATACATTGACCACAACCATCTATTTGACTTCCACCATTACAAACACCAGCACAATCAATAGCAGAATTGTAAATATAATCATTAGACCCACAATCACCTGCTTCAAATGCTTCTTCAGAAGGACAAGAACATATACCACAAGTATCAAATATATTACTACCATTACATACATTATGACAATCTATAGGAGTCGGAGCTGAAGTTGGAGTACAAACACCACACTCGTCTACAGCGTGTTCTGTATAAGAAGCGTGATTACTACAAAAATTTACATCTGGGTTATCACCATCGTATCTACAATCCATTAAATAATTAAAGTCATTTCCAGTTGAACCACCTGTACACGATCCACAATCATCAATAACTGCACCATAATCAGCACCATCAATTGGACACTTATCATTACAATCTTTTAATCCACCAAATTCACCTTCAGCTGAACTAATCCAGAATGAACATAAAGGTCCTTGAGAAGCTACCCCATCACCATTCCAATCACCATAACCAGCACAAGGTTGACCACAAGCATCGGATGCAACACCACAACCACTCACAAATTGTTGAGGGTCATTCATACCTTGAGTTAAAGTAGTAGTAACAGCAGCGTTTGGATTTCCTGGTATATCACCAACACCATCATAAGTAGGATAAGGACAATGTTCACTTGAACTATTTGGATCATCTGGATGAGGTACACAATGATCCATCCAATCAATAGCATTTGTATAACAATTCAAATATGTATCTGTACAGTTTGGTGAATAACCACTAGTGTCATCCAAAGGAACACAAAAAGATTGTTCATCACAGGTACTTGCTGTACCACCATCTAAACCTAAATCACCTAACCCATCTCCGTCTTCATCTCTATAATATGTTTGTATTGTATTAGTACAATTTATAGCCACCCCATTAGAGTCACCACCATTGAAGTCACCTTCATCTACACAAGTACATGCACCTGAACAATCTTGTAAATAATTTTCTTCTAAACCAGTAGAACCATCTACACAAATACCACAATCATCAATAAATGCAGTACCACCACATTCTCCATTACAATCATATGGAGTTATTTGAGAACCATCTACTTCTGTATTAAAACAATCTGGATATGCATCACAACCATTTACAGGTGTTCCATCTATTAATTCACACCAAGCTGGATTACCAGACATATCACAATCAGTATTAGCTGGTTTTTCATTAAAAATAGTGTAAGTATTGTAAGTACCATCAAATCCAGTAATACAATAGTTTGTATCTGGAAATCCTGTTTGTCCACCACATGTTGGATAACCATCACCATCTTCATCATAAGAGTGAAGTGTTGGTGGATTTTGATCACAACCACACCCTTTATTCATATAATTTTTACAACAAACACCTTCTACATTAAAAGTACCACCATCTGAACCATCAGAAAGTGGAACACATTGAGTTGGATTACCATTAATATCAATTGGAGGAATATTACTATTTTGTTCTTCTGTACACGATGTAGTACCACCATAACAATCACCACATTCATCAGTTTGAGCTATTCCACCACATTCACCAGCACAATCTCTTATATCACAATTAGTTATAGGATAATTTGCGATGTCACCACTAACACAATAAACACCCTCTCCACAATAATCACCACCAGCACTTTCACATACACTAAAATTAACACCACATTCACCACAATCACCAACAACAGAACAATTTTCTGCTATTTCACTTTCACATAAACCAGTCTGTACTCCACATACTAAATTTTCATATCCTGCCACTTCACCATTACAACCAAATACTCTACCAGCACCACCACAAATTCCACAATCATCTATTTCTAACTCACCAAAACAGACTCCTTCACAATCTTGATCACTATTAGGTATGTGAGGTGGATTAACACCACCCATTGAACATACACCACAATCATCTAAATATGCACAACCTGCAGTAAAACTACCTTCTTGACATAATGATTCTGCTGTTGAACCATTCCATGTTAATGGGTTTCTTGGTCTACAATCACCATTACAATCTACACAAACACCATCTATTTCATAATCTTGTTCAGGACACCAACAATCAGCTCCACCTACTTGTAAGTCACCAGTCTCCGAACACCAACCAGCAGTACCTAATTCGTTACAAGGATATGTAGTTGGGTCTCCACTTGGACATAAAGATGAAGCTGGATCTACACCAACACCGTCACCATCTGAATCCCAATAATAATCTTGTACTTCTAAACCACTGTTACATACCATATCACAACCAGCATCTACTAAATCATTACCAAGAACATCTTGAGAATATAAATTTAAATATTCACCACAAGTTGCATTATCATAAGTTCCAACACAAGCAGTTGGTAAATCAGCTACTGTTATACAATTATTACAAGCATCAAATTGAGCACAAGGTTGATATCCATTTGCAGCTGTACAAAAATCATTAGGTTCACCTGTAGGTGGAATACAACAACCATTACAATAAGTAGAAGAACCATCAGCTTCAACTAAATGAGATGTACCACAAGGACAATCATCATCTGGATCTGCTCCCCCCGAAGCTGGAACATAACCATCAACTTCTTCATTATCAACATTTGGATAGTGTGTTACACCAGTCCATGTTGTTAATGTAAAAGGTGATGTTTCAGGATAACCACCTTGAATACAAACTAATATTGAATCGCTTGAATTACCTAAACCATCACCATCAGCATCATAGTAGTAAGTTGCATAACCACCAGCATTACAACCACAACCAGTATCAAGATAATTAATATTAGCTTGAGCTACACATTCATTACATTCATCTACTACATTACATTCACCAGTTCCTGGAGGACAACAATCACCATTACAATCAAAACAATTGTATGGACAAGCTTGGAAATCAGCATCTGTAGCTAATGAATTACCACTACATTCATCTATGTCAAAACCTGCAATTACATCACCTAAATCTGGATCTACACCTGAAGTATCACTTGGGTCACATATACTATCTCCATCAGAGTCAACCATACATAAACTCATACCCCATTCATTATCTGGTTGACAATAATCAATACAATTAGTAGGATCTAATTGTTCTTCACCAAGACATCTACTAGCACATTCGTGATAAGCAGAACATCCTTTATATACACAAGCATCTAATCCATAACTCCAACCACAACAACCACCAACTATTCCACTACCATCAGCTTGATATTCGTGTAGACACTCACCTGTACCATCTATTTCCCAACTACCACAAGATTCAGGAGTTGAATGTTGAGAACACATATCAGCTGGTTGTGGAAAACAAGAAGGAGTTTGCATTTCATCCGTTTTATGGTCTGTATAATGTTCACATATACTTAAACAATAATTTGTCCAATTTGTGGGTGGTACAACCCAATCTTCTCCTTGAGCAGATGGTATACCAAGAGTAGCTATAGGAACTTCTGAATAATTATATCTTGCACCCCAATCTATATCTGGATTATCAGCATTTAAAATATCATAATAACCAATACAACTTGGATCAGTGCTATTATGCGCACAAGGTGAATCTACACCAGCACCAGGACAACAACTTCTATCGTGAATATTCCACCAAGATCTAGCTATTCCCTCTGGATCCATTCCTGGTAATAAATTACCATAACCTAAATCAAATTTATGACCCCAACTACAACCACTACCCATTGAACAACCATATCCACCAGCATCTCTACAAGTTGTAGGATCTACACCACCTGTCAATGATGGGTCACAATATTTACCATTATGATCTCCACCAACACACATTACTTCAGGACAACTTGGTCCTAAACCAAAACTATTACCATTTTGCCCACCATCGATAGCTTGCGAATAATTGTAAGTATCATTTCTAAGAACATTACCAGCACTATCTATTAAACTTGAATCATAATAAAAACTATTAGGTGTTCTTTGACAATTACAACCACCACAATAATACAGGTATAAAGAATCTGTTATTCTACAATCATTTAAACCAAATCCATATGCGAAATTTTCACCAAAAAAATTAACAGCATTATCACAACAACCCATGTCAGTTGAAGTACCTAAATCAGTATATGTTTTTCTCCAACAACCTGATGGCATCTCCCCAACATCTACATTTGGAAATTGAATGGCTTGATTTGATGGTTGACTAGCATCCCAAAAAACTGGATGTTCAGGACAACTTTGAAATTCACCATCATAAGAATAACCATCTCTTGTAATATTTCCTACTTGAGGGTCCCAAGTTCCATCAGATATACTTTGAGCTATCTGTCTAGCATCTCTTTGAAATTGTGGATCGTTATTGAACCCATAACTTCTTAAATCATTATTACATTCTTCTGGTTGTAAAATACACAACCAAGCTGGCCTCCATCCTAAAAAGTTATACTCTTCTTTTTGTTGATACCAAACACCACCTGGATCAAATTCTTGTTCTGCACCTTTAATACATCTAACAGATAATAAATTTGCTATATAAGCATTTTGATAATCGGCAAATTCCAAAACTGAATTATTTGGAAGTGAAAATCCATAAACCCAACTAATTATATCATCTATTTCTGTTGAAGACCAATAAAAATTAGCTTCGTTTTGAAATCCTAAACTCCAACCACCTTGATTAATAACAAAACCTTTTGGTAAAACACTAAAACCAGATGAATTGTCACCACCCATTGGAACTGATTTAAGAGCTTCAGCTGCTACATCAACACCACCATAAGCTTGAAATAAATTCAACCATTCTTGTTTGTTAGGTGTATGCCATCCTTCTGGACAAACCCCACTATCAACTGCAGCAAAATTATATAAATACTGATTATCAGCAGATTCAAACATAACAGGAGTTTGAAGATAAGGCCATTCATTTGATGTTAACCAATCATTATTAAATATTTCTTGTATAACTTCATCATTAGATAATTTTGTTTGTTGTAAATCTTCTAACAACCAAGTTTTACCATCAGCCAAAACGCCTGTTTGATAACATTCTTCTACAGAATTTACATAAGTATTGGTTTTACCACAATGTAAAAGTCCTGTTATTGAATCATCAAAACAATTTTCTTGACTTAACTGACAAGAACCAGCATATGTACCAGATTGACAAGTTACAAAATTCCAACTTTCACAAGTTTGATCTAACAACGAATTATAGTTTGTGAAATTAGCAACATTTAATGTAAAACCATTTAAACTATCTATACGATTTTGAATTGTTATTTGGTCGGGGTCAGAACCTCCTGGAGTCCACTCAAATGATACTGTATAATTGTCAAAAGATCTTTGTGATTGAACTATACCTGAAATTTGTATATCACCACCACTTAAATTCAAATAACCTCTAAGCCATCTTTCGAAATAATAATATGAATCTGAAGCTATTCCACCCGATTCTGCTGGTTGTGAGTAAGCCCATGGAAGTCTAGTCCAAGTATCCACATAACCATCAGCAGTATCTACCAAATAACTTTCAATTGTCATCTCTACATCATATGTTAAAGATGGTTCAGGACCTGGTCCTCCACCAACACAATCACCATTACATATAAACTCTTCTTGTCCTATATCATCTATAATTATAGGATCTAATAAAGCACCACCTGTATTGTCATAACATATCCCTCTGACACATATTTGGTTTCTTCTGCAATCTCTATCACCTCTACATTGTAAAGGTTCAATAGGTAAATTAGGAAGTACCATATTATCACTTGGTATACAACGACTTCTAATAGAATAATTAGGATTATTTGGATCAGTTTTAATATCCTTACAATCTAAATATTCTTTAGGTATGATATATTTGGCTGTTTCCTTTAATTTTTCATGCTCTTGACTAATATTTGAAATAATATTTGGTCGTGGACGGGTTCTACCAACGGTTCTCTTTTCATCTCTACGATTAGATCTCCCGCCTTCTTGAAATTTATTAAAGGGTGGCTTTTTGCTCATTTAATATGGTCTCCGTAACTTTATTTGTCTTCAATAAATATTCAAAAATTAAATTTAATGACACATTCCAGTTGAATAATTATAAGTACAAGCTGGATGATTATTACAAGAAGTAGCATCACCACTATGCATTCTACATTCTTTATTTATCATTCCATTTCCATGCATTCCACCATGAGGATATTTTTTCACACCACCTCTTCTTGATCTTACAGGTGTTGTTCTACCACCTCTTTTGTATCCACCACCTGACATGGGAACACAACCTCCATTTTGAGCCATTGTCATTCCTGGTCCACAATGTGAACCTCCATGTGGATATTTAGGTACACCGGTGCTTCTTCCACCGCGTGCCATTTTTCTTGCGGGAGCTATACCTCTACGAGGCGCTCTTCTTCTTCTTCCTCTTGCCATTTTACTTCTCCTGTTGTTTACTTTACCACCATCTTTGAATTTACTTGGAGAAGGTAATACACCTTCTTCGAATCCACCGGTATGGTGTGTTGTTTCTGTACTATTTAGTTTATGTAAAAATTCTTCACCAACTGCGTCTACAGTTTGTTTATTTATAATAAATTCACCACCTTCTACTTCTATTGGTTCTACACCATCAACAATTACTGGTATACCACCATTATCGTGAGATGGACCTACTAACATTCCACCTGGACTAAACTTTTTAGTTTTTGCCATTTTACCACCAGCACTATACTCTTTAGCAGTTCTTCTTTTATTCCCTTTAAATTTAGGATTTTTAATTGTTCCACCTTTCTTGTATTTTGTATTACTCCATTCAACACAAATTTGACCTGGTCCGTGTATTGGACCATCCATAATTGTTCCATCAGCCATTTGGTGTTTTATACAATATTCCTTATTATCAGGCATAGTTATTTACCTCTTTTTCTTAAAGCTTTTAATTTATCTAATTTGTTATTAACTTTACCTTTAAACTCTTCTGATTTTACAGCAGCCGTGTCAACTTTACCGATTGCAATTTCTCTTTTTATATCTATTTCTATAGCATTGGTACCTGTTTGACTTTTACCTGGTATATTATCCAACTTATTCAATACTTTACCCATTAGTTCTTCCATTTTCAAATTACCATTTGAATCTGGTGTATAATAATGTTTTCTTTCACCATAAATATCAGTATCATCTTTAACATTACCACTCACTTCAACTTTAGGTTTAGGTTTTTTTAATTTTGAAACATCGAAATTAGGATTATTTGCTAACTTCTTCGTGTCAAACTTTGTTATTTGTTTTCCTCTTATTAATTTTACAGCCATATTATACCTTAGTGACAAGTTCCATAATCAAATTCCCATTTACAAGGACTCACACATTCAGTTCTACTTGTAATCATTCTACAAGCAGTATTTCCACCCATATGCATTCCACCATGAGGATATTTTTTGACTCCACCACCTTTTCTTCGTTGATTTGCTTGAATACTTTGTCTATCCATTTGTGTTCTATATCTACCCATTGGACCAATCATTTCACTGTTAGAATCAACTGGAGGACTTGTTCTCATAAAACCCTCACTACCATCCGGCATATTTTGATAACTAAGATGTTGATGGTCGACTACTTTTGAATCCATTTTATGCATGTGTCCACCTGAGTGCATTCTTCTACGAGGTTTTGGTTTTAGTCTTCCACCTTTTCTATACCCACCACCATTTGGTGCTCCGTGATATGCACCTTGCATACAACTACCATCGGGCATCATGTGAGTTCCTGGAGGACAACTTGAAGGAGTTCCCATTGAACCACCAACAGCTTTTCTTCTACGAGGTTTTGGTTTTAGTCTTCCACCTCTTCTTTTCTTATCCCAAGATGGAGTTCCCCAACCTTCACATTCTGGTAAATTTTGATTTGAAGGAACAGCACAAAATGGTATCATCGGATTATCACCACCATTACCAGGCACCTTTCCCCGTCTAGTAGATTGTCTTCTTATGTTTCTTCTACCACCACGACTACCAATACCAGGAGTAACATTTACAGAAGGACCAGGTGTTATAACATAACAACCC
>MDSZ01223116.1_pt1 | contig 18373 bp, 10 predicted proteins | sample 811201 | NCBI WGS metagenome assembly MDSZ01 (sample SAMN05326647, study PRJNA326480) | marine metagenome | isolation source: seawater | place: Indian Ocean: North | collected 2010
CTACATCAGAAGAAAAACCTAAAAAGAAAACTACATCAGAAGAAAAACCTAAAAAGAAAACTACATCAGAAGAAAAACCTAAAAAGAAAACTACATCAGAAGAAAAACCGAAAAAGAAAACTACATCAGAAGATTCAGATGATTCTGATGATTCTGATGATTCGGATGAATCAATTGGTAAATTATCTTCGAGTTCTGGTGGTGGTAGTATAAAGCAATCAGGTGGAGGTTATGATAATCACCGATATATATTAAATCGTTTAAAAGACTATGATAAAGAATTAATTGAACCTAAAGATGGATATATTGGAAAATTACCGAGTGGTCAAAAAAATTCTTATGCCAAAAAATGTCCTGCAAAGCAAGATTTACAACCGATTGTTCTTTATCGTCATGAATTAGATAAAATAAATAAAGATTTAGGGAATCAAGAAGGTATAAGTTATTCAAAAGCATTGCCAGTGGATGGTAGAGATGGAGATAAGACGGGACATCCAAATGAAAGATTATATATATGTCCACGATATTGGGATAGAAAGCATCAAATACCTCTTAGTCCAAAAAATGAAGATCATCCTATTTTAAACATACCATATGATGATGTTGATGGGAAAAAAGGATGGAAAAATTATATTATTCCTCATGATTCAACAACAGAAGAATTAAAAGATAGTGAATATTTCATTTTTGAAAGAAAAGGTCTTGCTAGTAATAAAGATGCTATAGAAGATGCTAGTGCTGGATATTGGTATACTTCAGGTGAAGATGTTAATAAATACAATGTTATTTTTAAACAGAATGCTCATCCTAAATATCCAATACCTTGTTGTGGTAAAAAATCGTCAATAGAAAAATTATCTGTAGATGATGATGTAACTTTATTTATAAGTGAGAAAAAAATTTATACAGCAAGGATTTTAAGTGTTTTACCAGGTGATAAATATAAATTAAAAATAGATGATTATAATGGTAAAAAAGATGTTTTTCACATTAGTAAACTCAAATTAAGGAAAAAAACATATAATTATGCTCCGATCGATAAATTTCCATTATTTGAAGATGAAAATGGTTTAGTTCCTCCATTATTATTAAATTCACTCAAAATAGATTTTGATATTAAAATAAATGATTCTGGATTATTAAGGAGAGGTGTAAAACAAGATAATGATTCATTTATAAGATGTATAACAGATAAAACATTAAAAAAATTTAAATCAGATTTATGTAAAGATATTATAGAATGTAATGATTTTGATAAATTTAATTATATTTTGCAATTATTTCGAAATGATAAATTGTCATGTAATTTAAATGGTACAAAAGATAATATTTTTAAATTAATAAAAGAAACATCTTTAAAAGAATGTAAGACAAATTTAGTGAAATATATTAATAGTGATGAATATAAGGATAGTTATATATTAATTCCTATAATAAAATGTATAACTTCGGATAAAAATAGATCATTTGATAATATTTTAAATTTAAATATTATTGTTTTTGAAAAATTGGAAAATAAGATGATTATTCAAAAACCAATTGGTGGTTTTAATGTTTCTGAAAATGAAAATTTTCTGTTAATTTTGAAGTATAATAATTATTATGAAAAAATAAGTATTCAAAATTTAGATAAAGAAATTAATATTTTTGAAAAAAATGAAAAAAAAATAGATTTAAAAGAAGGATTAAATGTCTTAATAAGTGAAAATTATATAAATGGAACAATAAAAGAAATAATTGATGATAAGATTAAAATAGATATTATAAGTGATAATAGTGAAGAAATATTTACAAAAAAAGATTATGATAATAATTATATAAAACCTTTATTATTTGAAAATTTAATTATTGAAAGAATTAGTTATATTATTGATAAAGATAAAATTATAAATAGAAATTTATATCATGATTTTATGGATTATGAAAAAGTAATTGATTTTATGAAAGATTATAAAAAGACAACAAATGAATATATTGATATTTATAATAAAATAACTCATTTAGAATTTGAGAAAAATGGTAATCTATTATGTTTACCAATTAGACCATGTGATATTAAAATGAGTATTACTAAATATAAAAAAAATATAAATATACCAAAACATGATTTAAAATATTTAATTCGGAATTTAACAGAATTAGATAAAAAAATAAATAAAGAAGAATATTTATCTTATATTTCAGATGATAATAAAGTGTCTAAAAATTATTATTTTTTTGAGAATATGTCATTTATACCTATAAAAAATTCAGATATTAAAGAAAATTTAGATTTCATAATAGATATACCTTTACAGATACAAAATAAAAGTTTTAAAAATTCTCATTTAGATGATTATATAAAAAAATATGATGATAAAATATTGGAGACATATATTTCAGAAATAGATTATTTATTTTATCTTAGACGTAATCCTAAAAAATTAAATATGATTAATTCTATAATTGAGAATGAAATAATGATTGATTTTCACAAAAGAGAAAAAATATACAAATTGATGAAAAAATATGGAAATAAGGATTATTTGCCTGTATTTATTGAAAATTTAATTAATAATGGATTTGATAAAATGCAAGATCTCTTGATTAATAATTTTTCAATCAAAGATATAACAAAAGAAAATGATTATGAATATATTTTTAAAGATTTTCAGATTAAAAATAAAGAATATAAAATAATATTTGAAGAAAAAAAAACAAAAAGTTTAATTATTCGTGATATTTCAATGAATATATATATTTAAATTCTAATTTTTTTATTTTTATTTTTTTTGATTGTTCGATTGCCTCCATTCTGTATAATTATTAGGATTGAATGTCATGTTTCGGTTTCAGGTTTCCTATTCTAGCAGGAAGAGAGTGGATTCTTTTTGAATATTATAATCAGCAAGTGTTCTTCCATTTTCTAACTCTTTTCCAGCAAAAATTAATCTCCGTGGAACCACTGCGCCATTTGTGGCATCTTTTATTTTTTCTTTTAATACTTCAATAGAAGTATTAGAGGGTCCCTCCCCTCCCGCGCCGAATGACACGGGTATGGTGAGAGTTCTACCATTTAACATACTGATAAATATCGGCTTCTCCTGCCCCCCTGGTTCTGCCGCCAATCTTCCTGAAGGTGATATTGAGCGATTATCCAGTTGCCTTGGTGAGCGTCTGCCGGTCAACCTTCTCAAAGGTGATTCTCCTGGGGACATATTGACGCGCCATGCGGGTGGTGCGCTTGGTGTCAATGGGGTATTTAAATCGGGATTTTGAGTTCCTACTAGTTCTGCTGGGGCGGTAATGACTGGTTGTGCTATAGGAATCCCTGTATTTCGTACTGGAGTACTAATAGAGGGATTGACTCTTTGTTTTATAGGATTCCTTGATTGACCTACTTTTGATTCCTGTATATATGGGGTTTCTTCATTTTCTTCCATTAATCTTCCCAGTGTATTTGCTTTCCCTATAGATTCACTTAATGATCTCGGATTGGATTCATTTTCAATTTTATTTTTTATTAGTTTGGTTTCAATTCTTAAACCTTCATAATCTTTATAATAAGAATTTATTTTATTATCCGTTAGTTTTTCTCGTTGTACTAATGATGTAGATGGTAATTTAGTAATATCATCATATATTTTATTTATTATTCTTGTGAATCTAGATTCTTTTATTTCATTGGTAGTGAGATCAATATCTTCATTATAATTATATGAAACTATATTATAAATACTTTTATATACAAATTCTGATATTATGTTGTGTACGTCCATGTTTTCTTCAAAAGCAGGATGTTCGTAAATATTTACAAGTGTTTCACTAATTTGTTCTATATTTTTTACTTTTTCTTCTACATTTTTTGATGAAGTTAGTTTGTAGATTTTCTGAAATAATAATCTTTGTTCATCCTTTGTAAAAATAATTTCTTTTTTATTGGATTCATTTGTTGTTTTATTTGTATCAATTTCAATAATTTTTTCATAATTTTCACGAGTTAATATATTAAGTCTTGTTCTTTTATTTGGATCTAGTTTTAAAATTTTCAAGTATTCTAATCCTTTTTTATATAATTGTTCGTCTTCGGGTTTTGCGCGTTGGATGTTTATTTTTTCAACTAATTCTATTAGATTTAATTTATCAGAATAAATATCTTGATAATATAATTCTTTAATATATTCATTTTCAAGATATACATCTGTTAAATTTGCTTTATGAATTTTTTGATCTTTATCTGAAACAGATGATAATAAAGAAATAGCAGATAAAGTATTTCTAGGCATATCAGTCCTAGTTTCTAATCCGATTGTACTCCAGGGACCCATTTCTTTTGCTGATTTTTCTCTCCACATCGCACCCAAGAAAGCATTACAACCATCATTATTACAATAAAAATACCAGGCACCATTCTGATGATTATCATGTGGTAACATATCAACTTTATATTCAGGTTGATGAGTTGATGCCGTATAATCAACAGAATTATATTTACAATGAGGACATCTGGCTTCAATTAGATTAAATAATTCTTGAGTTTTATCCATTGTTTTAATGTTTCTTTCTTGAATCTTAATTCGTATTTCTTTGTTCTTTTTATTTATTTCATTTATTGCCCGTGGGTGTACTATCCCCTCTTCATACTCAAAACTTTTATTATAATTATCAACAATTTTATTGGCATATGCTAAATCCCAAAATAATTTAGGATTTATATGTTGTAAATTTTCATTTCTTAATTTATTAATAGTTTCTTCGCCTTCATTTATTGACATAAATTCTTTTTTTAACTTAAATATATAGAGATCCAATAATTGACCAAACGTCATATAATCCACACCATCGTCTACTGTCTTTGTTGGTTTAATACTATGATATAAATAATTATTACGAACATTAGCATTACGAATATTTACGTCACCAGTTCTGCTTGGCAAAAATGGATTATAGGGTTTGTTCCTTGCATCTTCTTCTAGCTTTTGAATATCTGCTTTTTCTGTTCCATCTTTTTTTATCCTAGATGCGTATAGTACATTATATGTTGGTATGAAATGAAATTCTGCTGTACCACCAAACATCATGGGTTTTGTAACATCTCCAATTGTGTCGGAACCACGTTTCATAGTCGATCTGAGAGGAGTTGGAAGGTTATCACCATAAATTCCATTCAACAAACGCACAGATAAATAGTTAGTTGAAGTATCTTTTACATGTACGGATTTATTTTCAGAATTTTCAATTCGGGGCATGATTCTTTCCATATTTACATAAAATTGAAACACTACATCTGTTAAATTTTTAATAATTTGTATTCTTGTTTTAGTTTGCTCTTTTTCTTCCAAACCCCCTGTATTGGGGTCTATAGGATTACATGCATCAAGTCTTGTACGATCTAATTCAAGTTCTGCTTTTATACTTGGGTTTATTATATTAAAATAATCTTCACCTACTTCAGTTTTACCACTTTGTTGAGAAGGGAAATTCGTAGATATATAATGTCTAATACATAATTTTTGATCTGGAATATCTATTTGATCTGGAATACCAGACTGTCTATAATTACTTGTGAGTAATCTATTATCTTCTTCAATAAATCGATCTATTTTCTGAGCTAAATATTTTACATACTCTTTGTATTTTTGTTGAAAAATTTCGATATTTACATTATGACGTTCGGTCAATTTATATTCAGGTGGTTTTATAATCATCAGATGAATCTCTTTCATGTATTTTATTTTTTGTTCCCCAGTGTAAGTTTTATTTTCATTTGATTCTTCATCTATTATATCATTTATCATTTCATCTAATTTTGGTGTATAAAATTCAGAATCACTTGTTATTTCATTTTTATAAGGAAACCATTTATTTATTAGTATATTTGTATATTCTTCTCTATTTCCATTAAAAAGTCCGGGGATTTTACAAATAGGGACTTCATTTAATGTTCTTCTAAAAAAATTTTTTTTAGCAGTATTATCTTCCCCCAATCTCTCAATTTCCGCCTTGCTTGCGACTCCATCCCCCCTATTTTTAAATAATTTCCAAGCAGCATCTGTTAAATGATTATGATAAGATAGTTCTTTCTTATAAGTTTCGAGTTTTGGATCTTGTTTAGGATCTTGTTCTGGGTTAGTATTATCTATTATTTTATCATCATCGGGAATAATATAATTTGCATAATTTGTATAAAAATCTAACATAGAATCAATTTTGTCTCCTCTATTCCCCATATTATTTCTCTCTTGTTCAAACCATGTTTTTGTATCACTATCCCAATCCTTGAATGATTTTGTTTCACTATCAAATTCTTGAGAAGGAGTAATCGGCAATTGTTGTAATAAATCATTCCAACTTAATTCTACTCTATTTATTTTTCCATTTTCAGTATTTAACCACCAATTTTCATTTAGATTGTTGGAATGGAGTGGGGGTTTATAATCAATGATTGATGCAATTTTTGCCCAAAAAATCCAATCATCTCTTTCATTAACTCCTATATAAAATGATTCAGGTTTCCTCCAATCACTATATTTCTGTCTCCCTTTAAAGAAGGTTAGATTATCACCGATAGATTCTTTTCCATTTTTTAAACTAAGTTCATTCCATGGTCCTCTAGGTGAATATTTTTCAGGAACAAAATAATCACTTTGATTAAAAGTATTTGATTTAACTATATTAGGATCTCCTCCTTCTATTTGCCTTTTTATCTCTTCTTCGACATTCATTTTCATTTCTTTATTTTTTTTTACGATATTATAATCATTAAATCTCATATGAATGGGGTTCATGAAAGAACATGGCATAATCTTTTCATCCTTTTCATCAAGTGATAATTCGTACAAATTATCAAGATTTTCTTTATTTCTAAAATTATAATAAAGATGAAATTTTTTACGAACAATTTTACTTTCTCCCTCAATATTATCCAATAAAGGCATTAATGAATTTGTTGTTCTTATAATATAATTATCTGGTCGCATTTTTGTTATTACAATTGGAACCATTGTTTTTTTCACTATATCGGAATTATATGCTTTGAGAATATTATCTTTTATATGGGTGTCAGACCAAGGGTTAAGTTTTTTCTCTAAAGAGGGAATTAATTTACTATATTCATGAATATTAAAATCTTGATGGTCAATTTCTTTTTGTATTTCATTCATATATTCTTCATAAAATCTAGAATGGAATTGTTTTTTATCTGCCTCTCTATTTGCTTTGGCCATTGCGATAATACCGGCAGCACCGGCAGCAACAGCACCTGCCGCAGCACCCACAGTGGCCCCTATACCAAGTCCAGCAAGAGCACCCGCACCCGCCGTGCCGCTGCCGACAGCACCAGAAATTGCTCCAGTTGCAGCACCTGCTCCTACCCCAGTCGCGGTCGTCGCGGCAGTGCCGGCTGTGGCTCTCCTAAAAAATTTCCCTATATCTTTCAATGTTGCACCCCCTTTTTGCTTATTCTTTGTTTTATTTTTTCTGTTTAATGTTTTATGATTCTTTCTCCCCCCTTTCATAATTCTTTTTGTATTCCTTTTTGTAAGTTTAGACTTGGACATTATATTATAACTATATAAAAAAAATATTTTATGATTAATTTAATTTATCTATTTCTCTTGGATGTTTTTTTCTTAACTTTCATCTTATAATTATTATTATATCCCCCTCCACTCATCGCGGGATTGTCATCACTTTTTCCTATAAATTTCTTAAATTTTTTACCCAAACTATCTTTTTGTTTAGAAGGGAGGAAATCTTCATAGGCAGATGGTGGTAGAAAATCATGAGTAGTTCTTGTATTATTATCTATGTAGTATCTTTTTCCATCTTCTGTTACCCTCTCTTCCCAACCTTTTGGGATCTTAACTCGTTTGGTTTTGGATTCTTTTAAAAAGCGGTCTGGGGTCAATTTTTTTGTCAGATTTTGTGCTTTTTGTTTTAAATTTTGTGATAATTCATCTACACGCTCTGAACTTTTCCTATCTCCATAACGATCTGCCTTAAATGATAATGTGTCAAGACCTGCTAGGTGCTTACGCCCTTTTTCATCAGTCCAGGTCGAGTTCTCCATAAACTTTTCTCGTTTCTGGTCCAAAATCGCCTCATTTTCTACTGCTCTTTGCTGGTTAACGAGATATTCAGCATTTTCCCTATCTCGATCTAAAATTGCCTGTTTCATTTTTCCTTTTTGATTAAATTCGTAATTGGCCTGTAAACCCGCGATTCGAGTCTCTCTCTCTCTATCTCTCTCTCTCTTTTCTATTTCTTGAGTTATATTTCCTTCATCAACAGAAATAAATAAATCTTTAAGGAAATTTACACCTAAATCCTTTTTATTTTCATCTGAAGTTAATTCTGTTGTTTCAATATCGTAAAAATCTCCCTCTAAACTATGATATTTACGAGTCTTTGTATTCATATAGCGGAACTCACCATGGAAATCTACAAATTCTAAATCATCATCACTCATTCGCAATGTCCTTATAATTGGTCTTTTAAGTAGTTTAATTGATCCTCCACCACTTTTACCGATTTTTCCCATAATATATCCATTTTCTTCATAACTATTAACTAAATTATTCCATGCATTGAATGCATTAATTTTATTTTGGGTCTGTATTCTATATTCAGATCTCACCCTGGTACCTTGAGATTTGGGAACAGGTAATTTAAAAAGGAAAAAGTGTAAATTATTTTTTAAAATATCAATTATAAGATTTATTTTACCTTTTTTTGTTTCAATAGTTGACAACAAATCCCTTTTTTCTTCAAGATAAGGTGTTGATTCTTCTCCTGGAGGAGGTATTCTTGAAACTCCTGAGATCCCTCTTTCTAAATACTTAAGTGTATATATTGAATCATTATATTTAATTGTATCTACAATTCCTTCAATTGATTGTAAATCAGTATTTTTTATTTCCTGTATTTTGGTACAAAAAATGTAATTATATTTATATAATTGATTGAGAAAGTCTTGTAAAACTATGAATGTTGATTCATCTGAAAGTTTTTGTATCATTCCCGAAAGTATTTCATTCACTTTATTCATAATAGTAGTTTCTTTTAATTGTGATTCCCCGGTAGATGTATGTGAATATTCTATATTTTTTTCTTTTGCTAATTTAATTGAATCCTTATTTGCTTCAAATTTAATATTTGGATCTTTACATAAAATATCATTAATTTTAATATATGAATTATCATCAGTGGCATTACAATTGATAGTATTATCAACGACATCTAAATTATTAATTCTCTTAATATTATTTTCAATTTTTTCATCATTTTCATTTTTATAATCAGGTTGATTAATTTGAGTTAATTTTTTTCCTTGTCCTAAGTTTCCAATTTTTTCGTTAAATATGTTAAATTTATTATTTAATATTTCTTTATTTTCTCTCCAACCTCTTTCATAAGAGTTCTCAAGTCCATAGTTTCTATTATCATTCATTGTAAGATTTCTTCCGGTATTACACATTCCAAGAATTACACCACACTTCTTATTTTTACAATAATAAATACTAGTAAGACGAGCGTGATCCATTTGTTCTTTGTATTCGGTTGTAATACCTACTCTTTGTTTTTTAGAAACAACCCTTACATCATAATTAGACTTACCTTGCTCAACATATGGAACATTTGGTCTCATATATGTTTTTGATGTCAATTTAATTAAACTTTGAGATTCTCCTTGTTCATTTTTTAATTCATCATCGACTCTATTAAGTTCTTCTCTCTTTAGTCTGCTTTCGCCTTTAAAGTAATCAGAGAATGCGCCACCACTTTGCTCTTTTTCCTGGTTTAGATTAGATCTATTTTCATTGTTGGGATTATTTTCTATATTTCCTTTTTCACCAAATGATTTAGCTTTTTCTTGATCATCTTGTAATAAATTTGTTTCATATATAGGATCATAATCTTTTTCTAATTTATCATAATAGGTTTCTTTGTGAATAAATGGAGTAAATACTCCTATTTTAAATTCACCACAATAACCACATCTCATATCTGCTAAGTATTTGGCTCTTTTAATTTTGTAATTTGATGGATTCACCGGACCACCTTTCGCACTTCTAGGAAAATTTAAATCACCCCAATTTATATTCGGATTAGTTTCCAATTTTTTTGAATCTTCCTCAATTTTTTCCACCACATCAGTAGAATCAACATCCGTCCCTTCAATAGAACTTATAACTGGATCAAATGAAGAAATCCAGTTTTTTAATTTAAATAATTGATAATATTTTATACATTTCATAATAAATTCCAGAACATCTCCTTTATGTTCATCTGATGTTCTCAGGATTTCTTTTGATTCTTCACGCCGACCTGCCGGTAGTTTTCGTAGATTTTTTTTAGTTATGTTTGATATATTTTTAATTATTACCTTCATTACGCCTTCATTATCATCCATATCAAATGGGTCTTCATAAAATGGATCATTTACAAAATTAGTTGATTTTATTTTTCTATCTTCTGCTTTAAGTTTATTTAAATCATTTTGAATATCTGTCATTTTATGTTGTATTGCTTTTATAATACTATTTTGATCATTATTTTTATAATAAATATCTTTTAATTCTTCTAAGAATCTAAGATATGTATCATTATATCCTTCAATTGTGTTTATTGGTAATCTATATCTTTCTAATTCTTTTTCTTTATTATATTTTTCATTTGGATCCATTTTTGGACCGCGAATCTTCAATTCAGTTTCCAGACTTCTTATAATTCCTGCATTTTTACATGGATTATAAAACAAACCGGAACCATTTACTGATTTTCTTTCTACATTAATTTGAGGTGAATGAAGGGTGGTTTCAAACAAACCAAATTCTAGATTATCTAGATTTTTATTTAATTCGTTTTTAATAATATCCGTTGCTCTATAAATTATAATATCAATTCCATTTTTTTCATACATTAATCCTGTTATACCATTCACATTGTTTTTTTCGGTATATTCAGTAGTTAATCTTTTATTATATTCTGATAAGAAAAATTTTTGAACTTCAATATCTTCTTTTGTATTTATACTACTTCGGTACGTATTATAAAAATGAGAATATTTAGGTAATTCATTTAGTAATAATTCATCACGTAAAATATTATACCATATCTTATCATCTGCATTTTTTGTAAAAGAATTGGAATAAAATTCTATATCTTTATTTTCCATTAATTCATTCATTTTATCAATTATTTTATTAAGATAAAAAGAAGTTCCTAATAATCCATCCTCATCTCCAATATCTTTATCTTTATGAATGTTTTCAAGATATTCAGCATCATCTTTTCTTTTTTTATGATCAATTTTAAAAGTATCATTATGTAATACTTTTCTAATACTTTGTGAAATTAATTCTTTAAGTTCAAAAAAAGGATCACCATTATTTATAATAAATACATCTCTATCTGTTTTTGGAATAGCATTAAATTTTTCAGTTATATAATCTTCATTTAATTCCGGATATTCATTATCGATATCATGAATATTAATTAATTCTCCTATTTTAGACTTTAAACCTAGTGCCAATCTATATAATTGTGTTAAACTATATGTATCTAATTTATTTTTTATCATAGAATAGAGTTCTTTTGTTTGATTATCTCCTTTATCTTTTCTTTTTCTCTCAATTGCTTTATTAATAAATAATTCTTTGATATATATTTCGAAACCCATGGAACCTGTTCCCTCTCCACGAATTATCTTTTTAGTAATTTCAAATGTAAGTTGTTTATTACTTCCTGGTAATATCATATCTTTTGTGTCTTGATTTCTGAATTTGATTATATGATTATTTATTTCTTTATAAGTATCAATATTATCATATACATATTCTCCAGTATCTAATTTTTCGTTAGTCTTACTAAGAATATCAATTAGATCATTTTCATTCATATCAAAATATGTCAATATATCAAGACCATTTGTTTGTAATCTTAATTTAATATCACTTGGTTCATATTTATTTTTTAATTTTGTTTCAATCATATCCCATTCATACGGATTATATGTCTTACGTATAATTGGTCCATTGTAGAATGGAAATGCTCCAATTTCTCTCCTTAAATAAATTTCATCTTTTCCAATATCTGGAAAAGACCATTTATATTTTACACCTGCTGCCTCAGGACCTAAAGTAGATGGAATATCTTTTTCATTACATTGAGTTTCTAAATCTTTAAAAAGCATAATAGATCCATCTTTATTTTTTTTATATCCTTGTAATCCTTCCCCTAAAGGCATCAAATTTTGATCAAATTGTTCATTTTCACAATTACCAGAACTTAATGCATTCTGTACTATTTGCCATCGAATGAGTGATACTAAAAGAGTTAATTGATCATTAAATTTTTTTCCATTATTAAAATTAGTTACAAGGAAATCAATTGAATTATATCTATTTAAGACACTAACTTGATCTTTTTTTTCTATATCATTAAGTATATCAATTGGTAAATCTTTGCGAAGAGCATAAGCTCTTAATGCATTAAAACCTTGATTTTTAACTTTTTCTAAAACTTCTTCATCTTTTTCAATATCTTTTGATATATCACCCTCTGATATTACATTCGAAGTAGCATCAAGTTTGGTATCAGTTATATATCTTAAACGATCTTGTTCATCCCGATAAGCAGGATTCATTGCGTTTCTCAGATCTTGAATATTTTTTTTTCTATTATTTTTAATTCTCCTTTTGGACAAACGTCTACTTATATTTTGACCTAAACTTTTACGAAGTTGATTCGGTGAAAGATTTGGTGTTTTTTTCCTTAAACGATTAAACTGATTTTTCGGACTAGGAATTGCTTTTCCTACTCTTTCTGAAAGTCTGCTAAGCCAACCACCACCCCTACTTGTTCTTCGCATAGTCCTTTTATTATTTTTTTTTAAATTTCTTTTAGAATCTTTCATTTATATAATATATATTATAAAAAAAATAAATCAATTATTAAACTCTATAGCCATGTGTCCTAATTATATTACCTATTGTAGGATCTTTTAACCAGTTATATTTATTATTACTTGTTCTTTCATGTATTACACCTGGCCCAAACCAAGGTTGATTTATTTCACTTGTTGTTTGATTAATGTTAACATAACAATTATCATCATTTATTTCTTTTTCATTTGGAATTCCATATTTATCCCATTCAATTTTATATTTATTACAAAATGAAGGAGAATTAATTTTATTCTGATTTTGAGGCAAATACATTTCTAAATAACTAGATAAATCTTTTTTTTCTAATTCACTAATTGATGAAGATGAAATTGATGAAGGGAAATATACATTTTTTAAACTATTTAATGTATAAACACTTGATAAATCTTCATTATTATATTCTAAATTGGTATCACTTACTCCAATTACTTTAAAATTATTCTTGTAATAATTATCAAATATATTTGATAGATTATCATGAAACATTTCAGAATTAAATAAAATACCGGAAGATTCATATTTTATATCATATTTATCTAATAATGTACTATTTGATCCTGATTGAATATTTAAATAATTAATATAAACATCACTATCAATTAGAACTATGTCAGAAATTAAACGTATTGTATAATAATTTTTTGTATCATAAATAAAAAAATCAATAATATATCTTTGATTTTGCTTTTTGTCTATCATTGAATATACATTTTCAATCTTCTTAATAAAATAATCATTTTTAGATATTTGATTAACTGAATTTATAACATCTTTTAATAAAAAAATTAATTTATCATTTAAATCTTTTGTAATAGTATTTTTATTATCAATAAATTGATTACAATTTCCTTCTAATTTAATTTTTGAACCACTTGAAATATTTGATAATATTTTTAATAATCTATGCTCAGGTTTTACAAATCCAATATCATTATCCATATTTATAATATCTCCATTTAAAGAATACATTTTTTTATCACCATTTAATATATAATTATTTAATATTACTAAAAATATCAGAATTAAAATTATTATCAACAAATAATCCATTTTATATACTATATTAAATATTTAATTATTTAATTCAAATCATATCAATAATTCAGATTTGTTTTCATTTATAACTTTATTAATAAAATCATATGCAGTATTTAAATGATTATAAGATTGACCACCCGTAATTATTATTTTACCACTATTAAATACCGCAATTGTTATTTTTTTACAGCAATCGTTACCTTTCCCATTACATTTTCCTAAACATTTACAAATTCCATCCATATTACTATTTTCATTATAATAGTATTTAATATTTACTCCTGGATACATACAGGGTTCATATGAAGAATATAAACCCATTTGAATTATTAAACGATGTAAAATTTCTCTATTAATTCTAAATTGTATATCAAAATCACTATTTATTAATACAATATTAGAATCTATAATCTTTAACTCTGTATTATCTACAATATTTTCTTTATCTTCGATAGATAATTCATTTATAAACTTTATTAATAAATTTAAAGCATCTATACCCTGTTGTTTCTTTTTTAATCCTGTCATTTGTATTCTCCCATTATTAAATATTTTAGTATTGATTATTTTATCTTTAAAAATATGGACTGTTAATTGATTATAAAAGAATTTTTTAACAATCTTTTTTCTTGGATTTTTAACTTTTTTAGTTGGTTCTCCTTTGATTGGATTTTCACCAAATTCTACAAATCTAAAAATATCTGAAATTTCTAATTTTTTATACAATTCGTTTAAATTAATATTTGAAGATATCTCCGAAATTAATGTCATCGTTGATATTCTCAAATTTTTATTTGGTTCCATTTATAATATTTAAAATTTACCTTTTAAATTAAATCAAATTTTAAAATCTAATTTTTTTTAATATATCTTCTATATATCTTGCGTATTTTAATAATTGTGGAACTCTTATTTTTTTATTGATATGTTTCATAAGAAATATTAATGGTATATCCGGATTTAATATACGATAATGGACAAATAAAAACGACCATGTAACACAATATCCACTATTTGAATCATATTTATCCTGAAACCCCCTTTGTTTAATTATTTCAGAAGCATTAATAAATGTATATTGTTTTAATATTTTTGAAAAATATTCTTTTAATAATTTATATTTTATATGATATTTAGATACATTTTCATAGGAATTACTTAATTCTTTTTTATAACCATGTGGTTCAAAAAATTCTATTCTTTTCTTTTTTTTATCTATCAATAATACATTTGCATGGTTTTCTATTTCATTATAATCTTGAGGTAATTCCGCATTTAGTACAATAGGTATAAATCTTTTTTTTTTTTTTTAATGCTTTATTTAATTGTTTTATATATTCACTATTTGAAATAAAATAAGGAATAACATATTCATTTATAATATCTACTTTTAAAATCGAACTTATCCATTTATCAAAAAATAAAACTCCTTTAATTTTATTTTTTTCTGATAAATTCAATAAAAATTTTATAGGATTCCATGTATGTTGATAATGATAATCTCCTAATACACCAGAACTCGCCAATGTACCTAAATTCTTTTTATTAGAAAAAGGTATATCAACTATTTGATTATTATTTTTAGTTTTCGATTTATTTTTTGTTTTTTTCGTTTTTTTACGATTTTTTTTCTTATATGTTTTTTTTTTATGAATATTTTTCATTATAATATTCATAATATAAAAATTAATATTAAGATAAAAACAAAATTATTCTTCAATAACTGGTTCTTTTGGAGTTTCAGGAGTTTTAGACTCGTTCTCTGGACAATCATCACATCCCTTTTCAGGACAATCTTCGCAAGTCTCAATCAATTCAATCTTTTTTTCTGCTGCTTCTACTTCAGATTCTACTGCTTCCTCTGCTTCCTCTTCTTCTTCTTCTTCTTCTTCTTCTTCTTGTCTCTCCTCTGGCACTTCTTCTTCTTTATCACACGGGGGACACTTCACTCCATCTTCATCTGATGAAGATTTTCCCATATTAGAAAGATTACCCATTAATTGTCCAAATGTAGGATCTTTCATCATCATATTCATTAAATTGATACCAGCATCATTATCATATTCATCATCATCATCAGAAATATCATCCTCATCATCAGAATACTCATATTCTAAACCCTTCCCAACTCTGTCTTTATTAACATCATCATTTGGAGAATACATGTAAGTTATATCTTCCATAGCATCACGGAGTCTATCACGATCTAAATTAAACAAATATCCCTCACGAATCATCTTTAAAATACAAGATTTCATATCATCATATTCTACAATATTAATTTGTTCTTTCTTAATATAATCTATAATAGATTCATGTAACTTATCAATCCCAATAATCTTAATTTCAATATCACTCATTTATAATAAAACATTTAAAATTATTTTATATTTAACGCATATAAATGGATATTGATCAAATGCACAATAAATTAAATAAAATAAAAGAATCTCTTGATAATGATGATACAAATATTATTATTCATAACATTAAAAATAATAAATTATTTAAAAATCTAGATAATGAAGAAATTTTTCAAATAAATTTACAATATTATGAAAATTTACCAAAACATGAAAAAATTTATCAAAAAAAAAATGATGAATATAAAAATTTAATTTCACAGTTTTCACAGGCATACTTAGATTTAAGTGATTTTTATGTTGGAGAAGAACTCCCAAGAGAAACATTTTTAGATACTAAATATGATGTATTTAAATTATATCTCATGTTTTGGTTTTATGCCATGGCAGAACCTTATTTAAATGCCTATCATAAAAAATATTGTTAATATTTAACATATTACAGATAATTTAACAAAAATATCACCCATACCTCCTTTTAAATTTTCAATAGATGTATTATTTCTTTCTTTACATTGTTTTTTGATATTTTTTATTTTTTCATAATGTTCTTTTTTTGCTATTTCGGAATTATGAAATAAAGCAAATATTAATCTCCCATTATCAGAATAAACACCATTTTCTGTTTTATTATTTAAACAATTGAAACTGGTTACTTCATTTGGTATTTTATTTTTATTACAACATGGATCTTTAATTGTTAAAACATCATAAATTACTGAAATACCATCTAAATTAATACTAAATTTATCGACTATAGCATATTTCATTATATCACAAACACAAGGCCAACAACATCTATAATATTTTCCATAAATATCTTCTCCATTTATATTTTTAACAATAGTATAATCAAATATTTTATTTCTATCTGGATCAATTGGTGATCCACTAACACCACAATAAAAACTATTATATAATTCAAATTTTTGTTTAGATAAATTCATATCTACAATAAATTTAAAAAATTGAGGTCCACCCGCATTTCTATTTTTATCAGGAAATATAATATCAAAATTATTCATTAATTTATTAAATTCTTTTTTACGAATATTAATATTAATATCTTCTATATTTGAGATATTATTATTAGCAATATTATTAGCAATATTATTATTATAATTATAAATTAGTATTATTAATAATGATAAAAGTATAATTGTTATTATTAATATCTTATGTTTCAAAATTTTGTTTTTTATTTTTTTTATTTTCATAAATATAATATATTAACTAAATTAATATGGATAATTTAAGAAAATATGAATTAAATACACCTCAATACTTATTGTATAAACAAATGCATGAAAATCAAGATCTAGATTATGTCCTTAAAATTAAACAAAAATATTCTGAAAAAATAAAAACAAAAAAAAATATTAAAGAAATCTTAAAAATGATGGATTCATTTATTGATCCTAGTGATCCAGATCTAGATGTTCCCAATTCAATCCATGCCTATCAAACTGCTGAAAGAATCAGGAAAAAATATCCAGAAAATAAAGAATTACAAATTACAGGATTAATTCATGATTTAGGTAAAATATTATTTATGTTTGAAGAACCTAATTGGTCTATTGTTGGAGATACATATGTTGTTGGTTGTGAATATCCTAAATCAATAGTTTATTATGATACAATTAAAAATAATAAAGATTATAATAAATATGATAAGATTGGAATTTATGAATATGGTTGTGGTTTAGATAATCTTCATTTATCTTATGGTCATGATGAATATTTATATAATGTATTAAAAGATAATAATTCACATAAATTAAGTAATAAATATTTAGATATTATAAGATATCATTCATTTTATCCATGGCATACAGGTAATGATTATTATCATTTTATGAATGAAAAAGATAAAAAAACTTTAAAAAATGTTTTAGATTTTAATTCATTTGATTTATATTCAAAAGAAGATAAAGATTTAGAAATAACTTCAGAGATAAAAAAATATTATGAAAATTTATTGAATGAATTTTTTTTAGGAGAATTACAATGGTAAAAATTAAAATATTTTATATATAAATGGCA